>ERZ778026.1578-NODE-1578-length-27869-cov-125.120767_pt1 | contig 27869 bp, 17 predicted proteins | sample MGYA00375756_ERZ778026 | MGnify/ENA primary metagenome ERZ778026 (study PRJEB29350, sample SAMN05389820) | bioreactor metagenome | isolation source: Ammonium sulfate bioreactor | place: South Africa: University of Cape Town | collected 2014-02-18 ... | reverse complement strand
GGACGTATTTCAATATGAAGCGAAAGTGTAGTATGATTAATTTTTACTGCTCTCCGTTTATATAATACAACGAAAAAAAATATTCTTTTCCGTTCTTTTCTTTTGATGTGCCCACATGTTGGTATTTATCTATGACTCATTTTGGGTTTTTTCCGACAAATGAATAATTGTGTTCGTACGACACGAGTTCTCATTATGTTCGATGGAAGCATTGGCTATAAATAAAATATAATTAATATGAACAAGAATCTTCATATTCATTTGTTAAATGCGACAGGAAAAAAAAAAGATCTAAAATAGATATTGGACAAGTAATACTTAACAAAGAATACTTATGCGCATTACTGAAGTCCGGTAAAATGAGTACTCGTTTAATACTTTTTTTCAAAATTCGTTACAGTAATGTCATTAAACAATTATTTACCTCCACTATGTTCTTTATATCCGGTAGCACTTAAATTGCTATTTATTTAAATCATATCATAAATATCTAGTACACGAAACAATATCACTAGATGAAGGACTTAAACTGATTATAGATGTCTATGATCGAACAAGATCGATTCAATATTACAAAAGTCTTTTACTTAATAGAACTTTAATCAATAATCGTGCGAGAACGATTGCTTTGAATATTATTATTGAAAATAGTTATTTGGAAAATACTGAATATGACAATGCATTTGTTTACTACAGAATCGCATATTCATTAATCAAATGGTGATAATTTGTTAACTGTTGAGATTATTACTCGTTTTGAACGAACTTTTCGATTCATCAGTGATGATAGTGAATACACTGAAAAACTCATTGAATTATTGAAGAAAATAATGAAAGTATGTCCAAAATCAAACTACGTATGATCAATATGAAGCGAAAATGAAAAAATTCAGTACAAGCACATCAACAATACAATTACGTATATATACAATCCTAATTGTTTTCGTGAGGCAGTTGAATTATTCAAAGATCGTAAGAATTCGTTGCAACAATGTAATACGATTGCGAGATTGTTTAAGTGTAAAGCAACAGTAGATAAGGTTAAAAAAATACTATTCGAAGCGTATCTTATCTTCAACGACATATTATCCACATTAATTGCGTGGAAAAAATCGATTGACATTTCATTTCTGTTTTTTGTCCTGTAATACCAACAATAGTTGTTCTACTTTTTTTCAGAAACTATATACAAAGTTGATATTTAATAACAGTTAATTTAAACCAAAACAAAAAATAGTGCAAACGAAACACAGTTGTAGTGAATCATTGTATCGCTAAATATGTCACAACAAGTTCATCTATGGTAGTATCGCGGTTTGTCTAACCGAAGACCAGGGTTTAACTCCCGACAGTTGCATTTATTTTTTGCTATGCACGATTCACCTATAAACACACAATATTAATTCAATTCTCAAAAGGCGCACGTTTTCAACCATTTCTATGTGTTATTTTATCATAACTTGTCTGTCTCGGTAATAATATCAATGATATTCGTTAGAAACTAAGAGAAGATTTCTATTCAGCATAAAAATTTACACTATAAATATCATGATTTTCAGTTTATAAAAAGAAATTTCAGCAATTTTAGAAGCCTAATTGCGAACAAACCGGCTAAAGAAAAAAATAAAATCATCCGTTCAAAATACATTAAATCAATCGATCATCTTACGAATAAAGTCGACAAACGATTTGAAGCTGTGAACAGAAGTGCCTGTGACTAAAATTTACTAATTGAATACAGTCTTTCTTCATTGTAATACAGCGCCTTCTATAAATTTCGTATGTTGGAGAATACCTGTGCACTTGAAAAGAGTCCTCAATAAGAAAAAAAATCTTCTGCGAGTAAACAGACTGCATTTTATTTTTCTTTCTTTGCAGTAAATAAGAAAATGGCGACAGCAACAGAAACAAGTCGAAGTTACTGTTTTATATGTGAAAAAGAAAAAGTAACGTATAAATGTGATGGTTGTTCAAAAAGATTTTGTAAACAACACTTGAAAGATCATGAAAATGAATTAGAATTAGAATTAGATCAAATTCAAAATGAACGAAATATGTTTCGACAAACGCTTTCCGAACAAATCGAAACACCATTTAATTCAACAAATTAATCAATGGGAACAACGTTCTATCGACAAAATTCAACAAACTGCAGAACAAAATAGACAATTGATATTCAAACAAATGAATGAACACTTTCAAAACATTGAAATCGATCTCAATCGTTTAACCGATCAAATCAAAGAAACTCGACAAGAATCTGATTTTAATGAATTAAATTTGATTGATTTAAGAAATAAACTAGAAAGATTACAAAAGAAATTGAATCATCCTTCGAATATTTCATTAAAACAAAACAATTCATCATCATCATTTATCAATCGTATCTATGTGAATATTGGAGATCGTAAGTTAACTAATTTTTAAAAATATCGAATTAATGTTTATATTTATGAAAACTAATTGATTTAGAAATGTTAGATATTCCGATTAATTTGAAGTGGAAACAAGATGCAATTACTGTTGCTGGTGGAAATGGTGAAGGTCAAGAACTCAATCAATTGAATAGACCATGTGGTATTTCTATCGATAATGAAAAAACAATCTATGCAGTTGATATGGGTAATCATCGTATTATTGCATGGAAGAAAGGTGCAACATGTGGTGAAATCGTAGCTGGTGGAAATGGAGAAGGAAGTGAAAATCATCAATTGAATTATCCATCAAAAGTAATTATTGATGAAGTGAATGATAATCTGATTATTGCTGATTATGAAAACAAACGAATAGTTCGGTGGCCTCGTCAAAATGGTTTATGTGGAGAAACAATCATAAAAGACGTTAGGTGTGCTGATTTGATCATGCATAAAAATCAATATTTATATATTTCTGATGAAGAAAAACACGAAGTAAGACGATGGAAAATAGGTGAAAATGAAGGTGTTCTTGTTGCTGGTGGAAATGGATGTGGAAATGGTTTGAATCAATTGAATAATCCACATTTCATCTTTGTTGATCAAGAGGATACACTCTATATATCCGATTTCAGTAATCAACGTGTAATGAAGTGGAAGAAAGATGCAAAAGAAGGAATTATTGTTGCTGGTGGACAAGGCCAAGGAGCCAATTTGCAACAACTGTATGGTCCTCAAGGAATATTTGTTGATAAATTAGGTACACTCTATGTGGCGGATGCGGGTAATGATCGAATAGTTCGTTGGATAAAAGGTGCAAAAGAAGGCAATATCATTGCTGATGGAAATAGCAGAGGAGCTGAACCAAATCAGTTGAATATTCCTATTGGATTATCATTTGATGATGAAAATAATCTTTATATTGCCGATTATGAAAACCATCGAATACAAAAATTCGTTGTTGATAATTAAAATCAAAACTTTAATTGATCTGGTTTTTTTTTAAATAATAAAAAACAAAAGAAGAGAAATCAAATATAATAAATCCATCCATTGAGTAACGGCCTATAATTGAACTTATAATATAAGTGATAACATCACTACCAATACTCATTATCTATATTGTAATGTTCAGCATGTGTCTGTGTATCCAGTTTGTTCCAGAGAATTAAAGAAAATAAAGATCAAAGATGAATGATTATCGAATTTTCTACAACATACCAATATTATAAAATCACTGGACTTCGATAGAATGTTCGAGAATAATTGGAAAAGAGTGGTCGTCAATGGAAAAATAGAAAGTTATGTTGAGAGATATTTACTTTCTAAAATGTTTGAGCTATGTTATTGTCATTCTCGAATGTTCTACAAAATTCTAGCATTGTTTTCTATTAACTAGTGCATGAGTTAGCTATTCGAGATATTAATGTTAAAGCATACGAAAAGACAGCATACATATGGAGTGCTGTGAAATTGTACTAAAAATAAAATACAAGAGTATAGAATACATTTAAAAAGACATGTGAATTGTGCAGTATGCACAGGTTCTCTCTAGTATACATACGTGTCAAACTTGAAACACAACACTATTGTTAAATCGTTGGAACTTGTCGAAAAATGGATTGGTTTAAAGATTAGTACTCAATCTGCTGACGTCAACAACGTGTTATAACTAACACTGATTCTCATCTTTTCTATTTCTCTAATTGTTCATAAACCTTTTGTTAGTACAAAGACGAAGAAGTTCAAAAATATTTGTATAGAGAATTATGCCGAATAATAGTATCATCGACTCGTTCGTACGTATTTCTATTGATGTAAAATATCACTACGCGTTTTGTCTTATGAATTTAAGAAATTTTATTACCAATCTTGAATAGAACACGCAATTAAGAAAACAAAATATCGATTGAGTACCGAAGCTTTTCACAAACGATAGATGAACATACATGCGTAAAGGAAAAAAAATACGTAAAAATATAAATCAGTCGCCAAGAAAATGTAATATTTTTTTACACTACTTCTTACTACCACCACAGCAACAGACAATCCAACAACCGACAACAAAAATTATGATACAGTCACCACCACCGCGTACTTTATTTATATGATTTGGTTTCTTTTCAAGCACATTCAATGAGATAGATTCCGTTTGTCCTAAATAACACAACAATATTTTACTCCCTCAATCTTCTACGTTTACCTGATAGGATTAGTTCGGAACTGACTAATGAAATATCTGACATGAGCACTAGCTTGATTGTATAAATGTAGAGCGAGTACGCTATTCTTGTGTTCACATTCGATAATAGATTAAATTTTACCTTTCATCTGAGCCTTGTTTCCAACGCCATTGTTGTTCGAAGACTAGAAAGCAATAAAACATTCCAAAATGTATTTAGAAAGTAAACATGAACTGATTCGAGTATATATGTGCGTGGAGAAGAGCTTTAATTCTCAGAAATTGTCAGAAAATCATAAGAGTTTAACATACTCTAATCCATATGCTATGTTGGACAGGCGATTCATTTTCTGGATCTGGATGGATCATTATTGATGATGCAGTTATTATCAATAATTAAAGTAAGGATTTCTATTAACAACTTTCTTTCTTTTTGTAGTTGTGTTCGATTGTAATGTTTTGTTTTATAAACGAGCCATTTTCTTTTACAGTTAGAGGAACAACCAAAAACAACATTGTTTTTTTTTCAGTTAAACGAAGATTGTTGACAGAACTACCTTCTACAACATGTTTTCTCCGAAATTTAATATTTAGCGAGGATGTTCAAAGTGAGGCTAACTAATATGAATACTAGTACGTATTTCGTCAGATTTTCATTGGCTCATCAGATGGCTTTGACTTTGCTTTCAATTCCGTTTTAATGATTCAGAGAGAAGTGTAAGCCGAATGCGCAATTGAGCTCAAAGACAACAAGCAGAAAATCGACGAGCTGCACCAATTTCTCTATTTACTTATCTATTTCATATTATCGTGACGCGCAGAGATGGAAATCGGTTCGATTCGTTTGCGATTTTCGAGAGGAAAACCGATGTTTTTTCTAGTTATTAAAAAATGTAAAAATATACAGTATAATAGTGAACGAAAACGAAAATGTATCAATATTTAGCATAAGCTCTCGTTTTCTCTTTGTCAATTAGATTTAAACACATCAGTAACTCATTAAATATAGACAAATCATTTGGAAATTATAACTATCTCGCTTGGAATTATACTTTTGTAATAAAAAAAGTGTTGATTTTTGTTAATCTTAACCAAGAAACGTAATTATTTAAATTAAAACAATTAGAAAAAGACTTCAGTATATACTCACACTGGTGTCAATATTTCATTGTTGACTTCTCAGATGATTTTTCTTACCAGTTAAAGCATTTTCCTATCTAGGCCACCGTATATATCATCACATCATTTCTCAGTTCATTACTAATCAACTCGATTTTTTATCGTCACTTGATTATTGTAATTAAGTAAAACATTTGACAATATTTTAATTTATTAATAAATCAATTTGTTACACAATGGAAAATCGCTAAAAGAATCCATAGCGGTTATAGTGAATCATCATATATGAACATTTATTCTGCATATATGCCCTGAATCTCTCTTATTATACTGAACAGCTGTCTTGAAGGTGAGGATAAAGACGTGTACTCTAAGTAGTTGGAATAGTTTTGTTTCAATTTTCAAGTTCGTTTCGAATTTGCCACAAAATCAAATTCTTCCATGGACTCCAAAACACAGAGCTTGCACGTTTAAATGAACTTGACACAAAAACACCAAGAGAGTATGCTCGTTTCACTTTTGAAAATATTATAAATAACTTAATTGTAGAAGCTAGCGAGTTGATTGATGAGGGTTATTTGAAGATGAGAACAAAAATAAATAAAACTTTTCATCGGTACGTTTTTTCTTCGTTGCTCTTAAAAACAAAAAGAAAGAGAAAAAATTTTTATGAAATTATTCGATCTGGAAGCCATTGTAATTGCGTTATGTCTGTCTCATTCATGAATTTTTATCCTAAGGCATTATTTCAATGAAAAAACGTTCGAAGGTTATTAATGTTACTATTCGATCATCATCATCATCTTCAGTAACATCTCGGAAACAAAAATCCACTAAACAAACTATAAGTACAGCGACAAAATCAATAAAAACAATTGATATTCATCAACTGGATCAATGTTCATCTAAAAGTACTGCTTATGATCATCATCGACAGAAGAAAAATAACAAAAAGAAAAAGTCCTGTTTGAGAATTATTCTATCTGTTCTATTAATTACTTTGTTGATAGTTACCATAGTGATTATTGCAGTGCTTCTTACTCTATTTATCAAACAAAAACCATCAATCAGTGAGATTTTATTCTTGTCTGATATTTTGTGAATCAAATTATGATTTATATTGTTTAAAGGTAGAATAGCTATGCTCCGTTGGAATCGCACAGGAATAACCGTGGCTGGTATTACAAGTTCCCCGGGTATTAGTTCTCAACAATTGAATCATACAGCAGGGATAGCATTAGATTGGTCAAATAATCTCTATGTTGCTGATCGATATAATAATCGTATTCAAAAATTTCTACGAGGATCAACAAATGGTTCAACAATTGCTGGAGATCCAAATGGACTATCTGGCACAGCATTGAATTATTTCAGTGAGCCAACAGGTGTATATGTTGATGAGAATGAAAATCTCTATGTATCAGACTTCAACAATAATCGAGTCGTTCGATGGACACCTGCAAGTCTCGCAGGAACAATTATCGCTGGCAATGGTAAATGAAAAACAATATTAAGAAAACATTTTTGTCGCAAAGAAAAGATGAATATTTGAATTTTTAAGGTACTAATGGACGAACAAATAGTACACTAAATCGTCCACACGGAATTCAACGAGCTTTTTATTCGGATATTTTCTATATCGCAGATTTTGGTAATTGTCGAATCATGTCTTATGTGCTCGGAAATACTGTTGGTACACAAGTAGCAGGAGGATCAACATGTGGTAATGGTATTACACAACTAACTAGTGTTTGGCAATTTGATCTTGATCTAATATCGAATAATTTGATTATTGCAAATGCATACGCAAATACTATCATTCGATGGTTTTTAGGAGATAATCAATGGACATTAGTTGCTGGAATCAATGGAGTATCTAATAAAACCTTAACTACTTTCAATCTTGTTGGTGATGTTAAACTTGATCCAATGGGAAACATGTATGCTGCTGATTTGTATAATCATCGTATACAATTCTTTTTAACTCAACAATCCAGTGGAACAACAATCATCGGTATGACTGGTCTGAGTGGAAGTAATGCTACTCTTTTAAATCAACCAGGATGGCTTATTCTTGATACACAACTTAATATTTATGTTTCTGATATGGCAAATCATCGAATACAAAAATATTTACGTTATTAAACTTTACTTTACAGTATTCACCTTGATTATAGTAGATTCTCCGTGTGTATCCACATGATGAATAATATTCTGAGAATCTATATTCGATTTATTGTAATAAATGAAGAATTAATAATCAAAATTAACTATGTAGAGACTAAATTTCTAATAACGACGGAAAATTTTCACATTTCAGTGCTAACTCTATTAAATCACTATAACAAGAGAGAATTAATTTCTTTCAACGAGAAAATTGAAACATTCATAAATAAATTTGTTGAACGTATAAATGAGTTGGAGAAAAGTTCAGTGAAAGCTTTTGAAAAGGCAGATATAACAATTTTTAAGCATAATCTCGATTTTCTGCATACATGGAATTTTCTATTAACATTCATGCAAGATCATACAAGTATGCAAACTTATCACAGTTCTTCTATGAAGAAAATTACCGAAGCTATCAGAGAATTAACACCATATTCAGAACTAACCAGAAAAATATCAAGCTTTATTGATGAACAGATAGTTAGCTTACAGAACGAAACTCTTATTAATAGTGAAACGAGAGAGTTTACTTCATCTCGCGATGAATATTATCGTAAATTGAACGAAAAATTATTGATCATTTCTGCTGCTGAACAACTTAGTAGACATGTACCAAACGTTGATAAACTGAATACGGAACTTAGAGATATGTTAGCACATAAAATCTCTAAAATATGTTCTGATTTGGAGGAGCATATGAAAAAGCTATCGGACAGGTCAACATTAACACGACAGGAATATGTCGATGTCAATATATATTTCAGTAGTTTGATTTCATTTAAACAAGAAATCAAAATGAAAGATAATCGGATCAGTGAATCTATCAGCAGAATAGGGAAGAAATTATTTGATATAATCGATATGTGGCAAACATCAGCTCAACAAGAATCGGCATACGAAAAAATTTGCGCCATTTTAATACAAATGAAAAATGCAGCAAATCATATTATTCCGTTCAAAAATAAAATCAATGAAAAAATTGATGAAATACTTCATGGGTTTAAAGTAAGAAAAAATGATGCAAAGATTTTCGCTAAGTTAGGAACACTTCTCAATCAGGATAAAATTGGTTTAGGTCAAATGATTATTGCTGAACATAAGGCATTTCAAGGTTTTTCATTGTGACTTTTTAATGAAAAAACAAAACGACACGACATAGATTATGTATTGCAATTTATCGAAGGTGATAAAATTGATAAGAAAAAATTAAGAAAACGATTCGAAGAATTTGAGAAAATCTATACAGATTTGATCAAAAATTATCTAAGCCCGGATTTGAAGTTAGATAGACTTATTTCTGATACGATTCTTATTGTTGGAAAGATGAAACAAGTCGTAAGTGATATTCAGTGGGATTCTCATGTAAGAGATAAAGTTCCAAAATTAATGGCACATATTTTTGCTTTGTGGACATTAAAGCATTCGGAGCATTATTTCGAAGCCAAGGATCTAGAGAATAGCGATAATTATCTACTTCAACCACATGCAGCTCAAGTAATATCCATATTTCGTATGTTAGGTATTGGCGATGATAAAGAAGAGCTAAGAAATAATTTAGTACAAATAGGAACTGGTGAAGGTAAATCTGTTACATTGGCAGTTACAGCTATCGTACTAGCATTATTCGGTTTTCATGTAAATTGCGCATGTTATAGTGACTATTTGAGTCAACGAGATCACGCAGCATTTTTCACATTATTCGATTCATTAGGCGTAACAACTCACATTCATTATGGTACTTTCAAGAAACTCTGCGAAGATACGATTAATGAAAATGGAAATATACGTGAAGTAGTTGAAGAATTCATTTCCTCGGATACGAATCCATCTTTGACAACTAGTCATAATGAGAAACGTGCAAAAATATTATTGATAGATGAGATCGATGTCTTTTTCAGTCGTGAATTTTTTGGAAGTTTATATACGCCAGCAGCTAGTTTACGAGATCCGACAATCAACACTTTGACAGATTATATTTGGGCAAATCGAAAATCTCGATTAAACCTGCAAAAATTGAAAATTACGAATGAATATAAAGCCTTGTGCCAAAAATTTCCAAACTGGATAAATTTAATGAATGAAGCTATCAAAGATATGCTTTCTGATGTGCGAAATTTCGAATCTCATCATTACGTTGTTGCACAAGATAAAATAGGCTATATAGAACAGGATAATATTGTTTTCGACGTTGTTTATGGATACAAAACTTTATTTGCTTACTATTTCGAAAATGAAAACAATCGAATAAGTGCAAAGAGTTTAGAAGAAAATATCACTGTGGAAATCAAATGTGGCAGTTTTTCGTATGCTGAGATACCGCTTCAATTCCAAAATATTATGGGAGTAACAGGAACATTGAAGACTTTGAGTGATCCTGAAAAGAAAGTTATTGAAAGTGTGTATAAGATTAAGAAAAATACATTTTCGCCGTCTGTTTTCGGTAAAAATAATTTGAAATTTGTAGAAAAAGATGATATCATGATTGAGACTGGTGATGATTATTTGAATGTTATTCGACGAGAAATTGATACAAGACTACGTGGAAGATCAGGAGAGAAACGTGCTGTCTTAGTTTTTTTTGAATCGGAAAAGAAATTGAAAGCATTTTATGATTCACCTGTTTTGACAACGATCAAAGAATCTGTTTCTTACGTAACTGAAGAAGCAACGCTTGAAGAAAAAGAGAGCTTAATTAAACGAGCAACGGGGTCAGGACAAATAACTTTGTTTACTAAAGTATTTGGAAGAGGAACTGATTTTGTATGTTATGATGAAACTGTTGCTTTGAATGGTGGTGTTCATGTTATTCAGACGTTTCTGTCCGAAGAATTATCTGAAGAAGTTCAAATAAAAGGTCGAACGGCAAGACAAGGCGATTTCGGTTCGTACAGCATGATCCTTTCCTATGATGAGTTAGAGAAATTTCAAATCTACCAAGAAGATATCGAAAATGTTAAGAAAGGTAGCAGTGCCTTCGCTCGAGCTGCTAGCGCTATTGGTTTCAGTAAAGTCTATAGTAGTCTATATGAGTTACTGAATGAAAGACGTATTGATTTATTCAAAATGCAGTATGAGGCTAATCGAAAATGTGTAGACGAAGCGAAAGAAAAGCATACAGCTACGGCTGCATTCTTATCGAATCTCTATTTGGGAAAAATCGATCTTGTTCGACAGTTTTTAATACAAGAAAATAAAGGAACCGAGGGTAACCTTCAGTCTCGAACTATTTGCCTTATGGATGCGACTGGTTCAATGTTCCATTTATTGCACAGTTGTAAGCGAACCGTCGGTACCATGTTTCACCGTATCACTAAAATTCTGAGAGATAATAATATTAATTCCGACTCATTTGAAATTCAGTTTGCTATTTATCGAAATTACAACAGTAGAGAAAATGACATTCTACAGAGTTCTCCTTGGGAAACTAAACCAGACAATCTGCGTATTTTTATGAACAATATAGAAAGTGATGGAGGTTGGGGTAATGAAGCAATCGAAATTGCTTTATGGCATGCAAATAGAGAAAATGAAAGAGAACCTATAACACAAGTAATACTGATAGGCGACGCACCTCCAAATACAAGACAGGAAATCCAGGATAAGCGAAACAGTTTCGGTAGCCGTTATTGGTCAAAGACGAAGTTTGCTCAACCTACTTATTATCAGAATGAATTAGAAAAACTTCAGTCGAATAATATTCCAGTACATGCTTTTTATGTTGATGAGCGTGCAAAAAAAAGTTTTGAAAATATTGCTGAGTCGACAGGAGGTAGATCGGAAATGTTAGATATCAATTCACCTACAGGCTCAGAAACACTGACTCATTTAGTGACAGAAAAAGTTCTGCAAAACGTAGGAGGAGCTTCAAGAGGTAATGCTCTTGTCCAAGCATACAGATCGAAATTCAAAGACGCAAAAGATAAGCTCAGTACTCCATCTGAAACACAACCCAGTACGAACAGAGTTACTACTACTACTAAACCTAACTGAACTATTAACATATATTACAAAATGATGTCAGCTGAAATTTAAGCGCTTTACCAAAACAATTATGTATTTTTCATTTTACTTTTGTATTGTTTTACTATTTTTAATCATTTTACATATAACCTCGATTTTATGTCTTGAATAAATTCATAAAAATAAAAATTATTGGCACCTTAGAAAATAAATAGCTATTTATCTTTGATCAAATCAAGGGGGAAACAATAGACTTCAAGATATCAAAGACTTCAAAGGACTACAAAGAGACATTGATGGACTTCAAAACCATCGTGGGACTTCGAAAGATCTCATTGATTCAGATGGATTTCATATGATTTCAGACACAAAGTCTCAGTTGTTTCCCCCTTGCTCAAGACATAATACTAATCGTATATTCGCTATAGGTCATCATCTGACTTTGCTTTCTTTAAGAGAAACACTAGCGGATGGCAGATCGACAGATCAACGAACGTCTATCATGTTAGAATTTAGGGTGTTAATTGAGAGCCAGTTTATCTTGGCTCTTATTTTCGCTTTGTTTCAAATTGATGTCAGACTAATATGCAGTAAATAGTTCCGAATTGACTTGACAAGTCCCTTGAGCAAGGTCGAAACCGGTCGTAAGCATTGCCTGTAATCATTCTTTTCTTCTGTAAACTCAACACCCTCAAGCCACCCTGAAGTAAGTGCAAATTTTTTTCGAAGATATCACTGAAGAAATCATAAGTTATCCTCGCAATACTTTGACTGATGGCTAAAGCAATTACTGTACTACCCAGTAAGAAAAAAAGTTGTCTGGTTCTATCAGTCAAATCCGAACCCTTTCGATCTAAACGAGACAAAACAGTGGGAATGGTACTCAAACTTCGAAAATGATTACATTGAAGAAGCTTATCAACGAAAAGAGCAGGAAATATACATTTAAACGACTATGTAATCGATTTCACGCATCAAATTCAATAGAAAACAAATGAAAAAGACAAACAGAGACTAATAAAACGTGGAGACATTAGTCTAAGTCAATATGTGAGAGCAACACTTTCCTTCAACATTAGTGGTGATTATTTCAGCGGTTTTATTGAGCGATGGAGAGATCAGAATACAGGAATTTGTAAACCGGAAGATCAAAACTGGTCAGCTATAACATAACAAGTAGCTCAAGGCAAAGATTTCCAAACGAGATTTGTGACACTTCAGCAGATCCTTATTTTCACAGGTATTTTGAAGGAAGCTAAACTGTTCAATCGAGATTTCGATGCTCAGAGAATGGCGAAACAGCTAATGCAATGCAGAGATCCAATGCAGTTGCAAGGGTGTGTTGCACGCCTCTACTCTGCCGAGGGTGTTTGAAGTGTATTCGTATTATGTATGTCATTCATAGAGATTGAAAGATATTTTCTAGTGAGCGGCAATTAATATATCCACTGTTATTTATGACCGCGCACAAAAATATTTCGATCGAACAACTCATGTTTCATTTCAGTCGGTCTTTGAGAGTTTTTGTTCATAAAATTTTCATTGAACGAAAATCAAGATTACGTAAAACAATGTTATCTTTATTTGAAATTTAGACTAATTTGTATTTTATTAAAAACAGGCAACAACTACATATTTCGTCCAACAATGAAATAGAACATCGAAAGCAATACAAAGTGCACTTCCCATTTCTGTTTATTCATACAAATGTCAACGTAGTTAAACATAAGTATTATTTTCCGATCCAAAAATACTCAAAAACATTTAAAGTTTTCTGAAAATCCGAAGTTTTTGTTAGGTGATACATATATGTACCACCGGGACTCTTGAGGGTTAATCGCTAATTTCTCGAATGTTTTTATTGTTAATTTTTCACCGGCTTTCACAAATCTACGAATTGCTTTTAATGTACCCTTGATCGATGCTTAAGACTACTTTTATATTCATAAATTCAGTTTATAAAAATAATCTAACTGTCTGATGTGCTTGTCCACGTGTTTTTAATCACATGATAAGGAAAGAAACAGAGAGAATATTTACGATTTCGTGTCGTATATAAAAACAAAACAAAACATTTCTATTTATGTTTAGTATTGTAAGAGCCATCACTGATGACAGAAACAACTTTAACCGATTTACCTGTTGAAATACTCTATCATGTCTTTCGCTATTGTGATGCTAAAACAATTATATGTAGAATTGGTGCTGTTTGTAGAAGACTTCACAATGTTGTTGATCAATATAAGCAGATTGAACTTAAATTCGAACTTGACTGGGAAATGTACTGGGCTATTAAGAAGATATCCCGTGCCAATCATCCAGATGCTGTGTCTTCTTTAAGTGTATTACATGGAAAGAAAGATATTCCTCACTGGACAATAGATTCGTTTATTTCTGCCATTCGTTCATTTACAAATATTCGACATTTATCACTTTGTTACATCGAATATAAGCAATTGCATCAGTATTTAAAATATGCAAGTACCTTACGATTAGTATCACTATTAATCAAATCAGGAGATACACTAAATCGTGATACATATTCTTATATTTCGGTCGTGATTGAGAAGTCAAATCTTCGAAAATTACATCTATCAAACTTTACTAACGAAATACGATATATTTCATGGCCTCGTGGGTGCCAATTAACGCATTTGACAATAAAAAGTTGTAATTATAATCAGCATATTGCCATACTTCAGCAACTGCCCAATTTGCATACATTCCAATTGAATACTGTTGACCTTACTCAAGACAGCAACCCTGATGCCCGATTAAATTCACAATTAGCATGTCTTATCTTGAAAGATTGTTCATTATCGATAGAACAATTGAAGTTACTGTTATCAAATACGCCTGAACTTCGCGATCTTAGACTGAACTTACGTTACAAATCACTTGATTCTATTGGTCAAATTTATAATTGGGAAATAGTGGTTCGAACTGAACTAAATTTTCTTGATAAATTCAAATTCTTTATTTCCTACGATAATTCATCTATTAATGGCATAGATCTTCATTCAGTTGTGCTTCCATTTCAAACACCATTTTGGCTCATTGAAAAGCGCTGGTTTGTTGCTTCTGAATATTTATTCAGTAACAGTTACAGCCGTATAATTTCATTTTATACAATGCCAGCTATTGGCATACGTTATTGTGCTTATAATAAATTGACAATAAATGGAGTATTATTCACAAATGATAAGTATTATGGAGTTAAACATAACGAAGGCCGATATATAGATAAAATTGAAAGCAATGTAAGTAATGGAATTCTTCAATGAAAATATAACACTTGAATTTTAGACACTTGTTAATTTGAACATTGACGATGTGAAGTTCAACGATTTAGATGCACAATATCTTTCTCACATACTAAAAGATGCTCGAGTACATAATTCGTCTAACTCTGTATTATTTTATTTTGAAATTTAGGCGCTTCTAACATTAAAATTAAGAAAAAGTAGTATCACAGAAATTGGTATAAAATTGATTATGGATGCTTTGACAATAAATAATACGGTAATTATCATTTGTTGTAGTATTATTCGAGGTCTTTGTTCTTTTTTAACAGCAGACACAGACACTAGCTGTATTGGATCTAGAAGAAAATAAAATTGCCGATAAGGGAGCATATCATATATCTAATTTTTTACGAAATAATCAAGTAATAACTTCGATTATATGAACATGTTTTCCTATTTGATGTTTCGTATATAGACACTTACAACATTAAATCTTGGTTCGAATAGTATCACAGCTGAGGGCATCGAACATCTTACACAAACTTTACAGAATAACAAAGTGTGTCACATTGTCTCAAGATCTATTGAATATGCATCCATTTTGTTGTTCACAGACTCTTACGACATTGAATATTAGCGGTAATTTATTTGGAGATAAAGCTGTCGAATACATAGCTGATATGCTGGCAATGAACAAAGTATATCACTCATTCTTTTCTTTCATTTATTTCTTTTGTTTTCAGACATTGAAAGAGATAAACTTGCATAAAAACCAAATTGGAAATGATGGAATCAAATCTTTAGCTCAAGCATTGCGAAATAACACCGTACATAATCTAACTTGAGTTTTTTTGTTTGTGTTGTATTAATTATTTTTCTTGGCATTTAGGAACTTGAGACAATTGATCTTTCAAAAAATTGTATTACAGATGATGGTGCACAATATCTTGCTTCAGCATTAGGAAAGAACACTGTAAGTTTCACTCGGGATAAACATCGGGATTATATTTGTCTTCTCTTTTCATTGAAAGACTATCAAAATCGTTAATTTGAACGATAATAAAATCGATATTCGTGGAGGACAATGTCTTATAAATGAATTGCAAGAAAATAAAGTATGAAATTGAATATATACGTTTTCCATCTTCAGTCGTGTATTCTTTTATCTAATTAAGACTCTGATTCAATTGTCTGTATTGAACAACTTGAATGGCTACTGTGAAATAATTGAAACTTATATAAAAATAAAAAATGATCCAGTAATTTCTAACTTCATTTTATATCTAATCGTTATATATTCGTTTTATTTGATTGTAGTCAATAGTAAAAATGTCAACACATAGTCGTATTCCTATGGGTGACGGTGGAGCTATGCTGATTGCTGATATCTTACGAACAAATACAGTTATTAGAATAATCTTTGGTCATGCTATTGTCAAATCATCTATTCTATATTTAGACACTTAAAGAATTTGTTTTAACTGGCAAGGGTCTTAACGAGCAAGGAGCAAAATATTTCGCTGATGTATTACGAGAGAATAATGTAGTCATAATCAATTATTCGAATTATTTCTCTAAATTTCATTTCCATTCTTTAACAGACATTAGAAACACTGGTGTTCGATTGTGATGAAATCGGAGTAGCAGGAGTTAACTATCTAATTCAAGCTTTGCAAGCTAATAAAGTAATTGTGCTTCTATTTTACTTCACTTTTTTTCTTATTGAGCTTTCATTTTAGAAAAAAGCACTCACCAAACTGGGTCTTTATTACAATCTTGGCAAATGGGCACCACCATCTCTTTTTACAGATAATAATATGATTTCTGCCTTATGTAATGCGAAAGTAAATTCGATGAATGTTGAAAAAAGATTTTTTAAAAACATTATTCATTTCTATATGTATAGATCTTATCTACACTGAACCCTAAAGGATCTGCAAACTTTTATCTTGAAGCTTTGAAAGCGGCTGAAATGATACGAAATAACGAAGTAATACATTTGTCTAATAATAAAATGTCTTTTAAACATATGATCGTTTAATTTATGTAGAAGTATATTTATATTAATCTTCGATATCGATGTTTTCAACCCGACGGTATACAACAGATGATTGATGCTATGCGTTCGACTACAGTAATTCTTGTGCACTAAATGCAATTCAAATTTCTACATATATACTTTTTTCTATCAAACAGACGCCAAAGATGCTAGATATGGATCTGAGCTGCATTGGATTGCATGGATTTCGATATTTCCTTGATGAATTCAAAAATAATACAGTGAGTTTTAAACAAAATTCTAAATATAATTTTCAAATACCTTTGTAGACACGAGTTGGATTGTACTTACATGGAACAATATTTGCAGAACATTTCTTCTCTGGACTGTAAATAGTTTTTTTAATTGAAACTTTTTATGCTCTCATATTAATAGATTCTATCGAGGATCAAGGAAACCGACTCAAGATGAACGCTATTTGTGTCTTAATACAGTCAGACAAATATTGGGCCGTCACGTAAGCGATTATTCTTAGTAAATATCCTATTCTTCTATTTATAAATTAGACAAAAAGGATCGTAGGTGTATACCATGAAATATCCACAGATGGATTCATATATCTTAGCCATATGATTGCGAACCATGCAGTAATATGTCCAATGATTATCGAAAATAGTTGCATATATATACATACTATTTTTCACTTATAGTCAGAATCATTGACTACATTAATTCTAAGTGGAAATCAAATGACATCACATGCACCAGTCCATTTGGCTAAAATAATAACAAATAATACAGTAATTTCTATGATCTTTATTCATTTTCTTTTAGACTATCATAATTTCTCATCAATAGACATTGACAACATTATATTTTGAAAAGAATCCAATAGATGATGATTCTATAGCAGTAATTGCTGCTGCATTGAAAAATAATCAAGTGCGTCACGATGTTGAATTCGCAATTAAAAGTTTAGAATCTATTGAATATTTATATAGACACTAAACGCATTGATTCTTTCACAAAATGGAATAGGTCCTGATGGTGCAAAGTATTTAGCTGATGCTTTAGAAATCAATACAGTATATTCATTTTGTTGAATTTTCAGTCTTCATTTTTCTACAAATAGACACTAACCATACTGAATTTAAAAAACAATCAAATTGGAGATAAAGGTGCACAATTCCTTGCCGATAGTTTATCTACGAATAAAGTTGTTGATTTTTAATTTTGATCTATTTTCCATTATATTAATTATAGACACTAACTGCACTAAATATTCGACAAAACAGAATAGGATCAGAAGGTGTCTATTATCTTGCACAATTATTGATGATAAACAAAGTATTCTTTCATATAATATTCATATTCAAATAAGCTAATCTCTATATGTCGATTGAAATTTGTAGACACTTCAAAAATTGTATCTTGTGTCTAACAAAATTGATGATCAGGGTGGGCAGCATCTGATCACGGCTCTGCAGAATAACAATGTAATTTTATTTTATTTAATTGATTACATATTTATTATACGTATATGTTGCATATAGACACTTATTCAACTTTCTATCGGACGTAATTTAATGGCTCATGAAACGAAAAAGCGTCTGAAAGAAATCATGCAAATGAAAACAGTAATATTTCTCATGTCTTCGTATTTTTTGTTTGCATTTTCTTTTATAGAAACCTTGAGTGAAGAACTATATTTGATTTATACTTTTAAATTCATTGTCAGTTTTTTTTTATTCTCGAATATTAATAAAATATACTATGAACAACAGTTTTGTAGTACAATAAAGAAATATTTTTCAATTCAAATAGTCTACTTATACTTCCTTATGCATCTTCAACATTCTCACCCTCACCCTCACCCTTCCATTCAGGAACTATAGGATTCAGAGAACAGTAGATGCTGATTTCATACTTACCTATGGATGATGCACGAAAGCCATTAAGATAAATACTACTAAGTGGATCGAAACTGGGGATGCCAACAATATTTTCGTGATTATAATCTCCACAAAATTTTTGCTTGATGCGTTTTTCGTTCCATGAAAAGCTCTGTATTAATTTTCAGGATGGTTGAATGATTCTAACCATCTAGTACTATCATCAAATCTTGTCCAACCTGCAGGTTGAGTATATAATTTAGTGTTATGAAATTCACCAACTTCAAAACTATCAGGTAGAAGAGAAAAGTTTTGTTTTAAGACATCAAGTGAAACAAAATGGCCTACTCAAAAACTGTCAAGATCGACTTTTACTTTGTTACTTCAATCGTACTAAAAAGTTGTAATTTGTATATATATATATATAGTTATTCGAACATCTTTTCTCATGCGCACATCATGTTCCGACATATCCTCTCGTACTTGAAAGTAGAAGTGAAAAAACAAAAAGAAGCATCACAGCAATAGGTTTGGATGTACATCATGCTAAAATTAAATCACAAGCGAGCGTTTAAGACATAGTTAATGCACCATAACAATGACCAGATCCAACTATGCCTGATTTACTCAAATCATACACGACTGTATTGCCATTCTTTGTAAGCTTCAATTTCATTGTATAATAATCAGCATAAGTGTGCCATTCAGCAGCTAGTTGTGTTGCTAGTTCTTTCTGATTCTCTGTGCTTAGAGACTCATAAATTGTTCTAGTTTCGACGGACATAAAATAAGCAGCCATTCGATATGTTGAAGTCCAATCGCCGTTGTCAGCTGTCCAAGCTGTGCCCCTATCATAATCATAAGCTGCCGTTTCATATGTTTCTACTAGTTCAACACTGCATAGATGTATTGTTTTTTTCAGGTAATATTTCTTGTGCACGATGTTTAATTTATAACCCATTTCGGTTCAATGATTCTGTTAAAATTAGTTAAACGTTGATAAAAAGATTCAAGCTAAATTCAACTAAAGTGCGTCTTTTTAATTCCAATAAAATCTATTTATATAGAAAGCATGTATATAAATCAAAGTTGTTTTTTTTAATTTCACAATGCAGGATGGCACAAAAGTCATCTTACTGAAAAAAAATTAATTGTCTCCGCTACTACTCGAGCAAACGATCTATTTTATTTATCAATAGTATAGACATACTCACAATCTATATCCATAAAAACATGATTAGAGAAATTCTCTCGTAAGTACCATTATTGATCTTAGCACAGATGATTTTAGCTTCTTTTTATACAGATAAGAACAAAAACATCATATTTAACGAAATATTCTTTATGAATATGAAGTCTGAAGGTGCTTCTGTTAACGATACAAAAATCAAATCATTTGCTCGATGTGCCGTAGTAAAATGATTGCAAATGTTGTCGTGTGTCTATTGAAGTTGAGACTTACTTTTTTAACTTATTATACTAAACTTAGTTAATAAGCGATGAGCTTATAATGAAGACTCTAAAAAATCAAAAACAGAATATAGAATGCTTTTATACAAATAACAATGATTATATGAATTCGTATACTTAGAAAGATCTAAACATAAGTTCAAGAAGAACAATAAATCATGCTAGAAGATATCTGCGTAATATTAATACAAGAGAACGTTAGAAATACACGAGAAAGTTGGAAATTTCGACATTAATAGTCAAGCTTTTTTCATTCTCTTTTCGATGTTGGAAACTGATAACAATTCTTATCGTTTGCGAGTTAGATAAAATCGACATATGTTGGCAAAAGTAATGAAGTTGAAATTTGAATACTAATTATCTAGAAATTCTTCGCTTTGAAGAAGAATGTTGGTAGCATTACTTTTTGATATTTTAAATTTATCAGCTATCTGACGAATTGATAAATCATTGACATTTTGATTATCCATGATCAATGAGATTTTTTCTTCCAACGTTAATGCCTTTTGATGAAACACTATAATCTTTCTGACTTCTTGAGAGTTAGGTGTAAGAAAAGCGAGACATAAAAAATAAGGTCAGATCATCATTATTCTCTTCTTGATTTTCCGCCGATTCAACAAGACTGACGATTCCTTTTTTCTTTCTTATATTCATCATTGAAGATTATCAAAGCTATACTATGTCTTTGATCGTATTTTTCACAAATTTTTCTGTTAATTTCAATTACTTTCCACTATGAAAGGTTTCACTGTATTTTAATTTACTATTCCACAATGTTGTCAAGATAAAATACCGCATATAATATGAAAAAATAACACATGTAGAGTAGAAACATCAATAGTTGAAAAGGAGTTTGATAGTCAAAAACCAGAAATGATAATTGAAAAAAGAAAAAAAAATTCATATACTGGTTCGGTTCAGTTAAAATTTTGAAAAATGCACTATACGAGAATAAATCAACAGAATCCAATATTTATAATTCTAAAGCAAGTTGTCTATACTATTTTTTTTTCATATGACCCTCCTTACAGTCGAGAGAATAACATTGCCATATCAATATCATTCATTGATTTGTAAATTTGAAAAATTTGATAGTAAATATAGATCATGTTAGAACGATTTTCAGTTGGTTGTTTTTGTGCAATTTCTAGTGCTTTTTCAAACAATTGAACACTTCATTGCGTTTTGTGTTTTGCTGTTTTTTTGACAGCACACATAAAAGGATCATAAATATGCGAGAATTTATCAAAATATAGCACACAAACATAGAATCAATTGTACTTAACAAAATGAGCAAATATGAAAAAACTAAGTAAAACCAATAAAGAGAATTCTGCTTGCGATCCTCTTGTTTTGTTAGTAAAAAAGATTCTACCAAGTTTAGATAAGGATTTTGCTTGCGATCTTCTTATTTCGTTGGTAAAAAGATTCTACCAAGTTTAGATAAGGATTCTGCTTAGCTATCGTTTTGTTTTGTTGGTAAGAAAACTATCAAGTTTGTAATACAAATATACTTGTGCTTGAAACAGATTCGAATTTGCCAAACAAGTTGGCTTAATTTCTCTATGCCCAAATTCTTGAGGATTGAGTTCATTATGGCTGAAATTCCTTGCGCTGTTCAGATGATAAAATTTTCACGTTTGATTTTTAGAAATAAATTGAGAATACATGCTATTCCTGAATCAAAATAACATTGATTGAATATCAGTAACTACACAAAGAATTATATCTGCAATATATTGACGACGTTTTTATGACATTCAATCTATCATTGGATCAAATATATACATTACTCGATCATCCCAATAGTAAAGATCCAAATATTCCTATTACATCATCGATTGGAACAATATTAACTTCCTTGATGTCAATGCAGTGAATAATCAAGGCGAATTACGAACAAGAGTCTTTCGTAAATCAGCAGCTGAACCATACGTAGTTCCATTTTTATCCGACCATCCACGTTATGTACACCGTAATATTATTCGAGGTGCACTTTATCGAGCAGTACGTGTCTGTTCCAATATTAATGACTTTCATCGAGAACGTCTGACTATTGAACTGACTTTACTCCTCAATGGCTATCCACCAAGATTTATTACACATAATTTCAAACGATTTTTTGTAGAACATAATGCTATTTCGCTGATCAAAGCATCTAACAATGATTTGTATACGAACGTCCATCTCGAACTAATCCATCAATTAACAGGAAGTGAAAAAAGGCAACAACAACTCCTATTGAACAAACATGAAATTCGAATACCATTTACGTTCGAAACTGGTCCGCTACTACACATCCGACGTGAATTACATCAGTTATGGAAGAAATCTTATGAAAATCAAGGCTCATCGAAAAATGACATCCTTTTGAAACTTCAAACAAAAACAAACAAATCACTTAGCCAGATTGACCGCGCTAAATCCATCAAGATTATTATTAAAATAACTTTCTTTTCTTACTTTTTCATAGTATCATAATTTTCACTTCAATAACTCAAACAAATATAAACCATATATCATATTCTCAGTTTATTTTTTAGATTACTTCATCAACTAAACCATTTTATTAAACCATTTTCAACGCATCTTTACTTTCCAACCTGAGATTATTTAATTCATTCAATAACTACAATCATCTACAACTACAAAACGCTGATCTGCAACTATGGTAACGCCTGTCATGGTACACACCAGTGGAATTCAAAGAGAGGAAATCCGGATCGTGGTAGCTATTTATATAAGCCTCACCCTCAACACCTCTTCAAGTTGATAAAAACCACCTTTTTTCATAGTTGACGTCAGAGCAAAGATAAACGCCCATATAAGAGCAGCATACTCGTTGTAATAAACATTTTCATTTCAAATTCCAATCTGTAAGTTTTTCGTGCGTTTTTTTTTCTATCAAGATACTAGAACATTACATTATTCTGAAAAAGTCGAATATAAACCACAATTTAGGAATTAACAATCAGTTAACGACGCAACTCAGTTCGCATTCTCATCCCGATCTTCTGACACCACAGGAGCATCCAAAAATAGATTTGATGTTGAAACCTCCTCCTCTTCCAACAAAACCTAAGCCGGTTAGGGTTCAACTAGGGATATACCAAATCTGAATATTCGGATCCGAATGTGTTTGGATTCGAATGGGTTCGGATTCGTTGGATGCGGATTCAAAGGTTTGAGTTCGACAAACCCAAGATTCGAAAAGATTTGAAAAGATTCGAAGATTCGGTCGAAAAATACTATCATAATAATTCAGGATTAAGAGGGGGTGTCCTCACCATAAGCTACCCTGATATTTTACCAGTTTGTAGGAATTACCTCCAATAGTAAGGTGCCGGCAATGCGAAATTTGAGCAAATTTTTTTTCGTTTTTTTCCTCATAGATCGGTAGAGTAAGTCAAACTGTATCTAGAAATACCCTGTTAAACTTTTTTGAACATTGCTTTCCATAAAAAATTTCGAAAACACTATTAGTCAAAAATAGTCTTCGAGATCACAAATCCCCGTGACACTTTTTGACTGGTTCATGACTTTTTTCATCAATTAACCTTAGTTTTATGATTTAAAGGTTTTCAATCACTTTTTCCAATAGAACTCGATATAAAAATAATCATTTGAATCAATCCGAAATACAAAATCAATAATTTTCATAAAATGCTTCTTCTTAATAGCTATAATCACATTGTACTCGAATTTATATGCACTGGGATGTCTCATTGAAAAATTATTTCATTTGACGTTTATGTCGTCACTTTTGACCTGTTGTGTCATTCTACCATTAATCTTATACGAGCTATATCAATATGTGTTGATCTACTTGAAAATACACCGACTCTAAGAATCTATAACCATATAATCCCAATGCGAATATTTGATTTTTACCATCAAAATCCTAGGAAATGTGAGTTCTTTACAAGTTTTTCCGTATATAAATGTTCAAAGTCACACATTTCGATCATTAAATATCAAAAACGATAGTAAAATTAGTCGTAAAACTTGAAAATGATGATAAAAACAATGATATTTTGACTCAAAAATATAGTGGGACATGGATATACAAGACTCAGTTTCTCTATGATAGAAGGGGTCTATTCAAAACGCATACTAGGGGTTTTTAAGACATATATGATGATTACAATTATGAAAAAAAAATTCGAAAATTATGAACTGATCGTGACTTGATGTCATTGGCAGGTACCCTATCCGAAAGGCATATATATGCATACATGATCTCAGACCAAGTGGAGCCCACTATTCAATGATTTTGTATTTGGGATTGATTCAAATGATTATTTTTATATCGAGTTCTATTGGAAAAAGCGATTGAAAACCTTTAAATCATAAAACTAAGGTTAATTGATGAAAAAAGCCATGAACCAGTCAAAAAGTGTCACGGGGATTTGTGATCTCGAAGACTATTTTTGACTAATAGTGTTTTCGAAATTTTTTATGGAAAGCAATGTTCAAAAAAGTTTAACAGGGTATTTCTAGATACAGTTTGACTTACTCTACCGATCTATGAGGAAAAAACGAAAAAAAAAAATTTGCTCAAATTTCGCATTGCCGGCACCTTACATCGTTCTTTTTTTTGTCGAAGTGTATTCTTCATAATCGCAAAACCAAAGCATCGATATGGCTGCATCTCGTGAAAATGATAGATCCGTGGAAGTGGAAGAACTCCCATTGATATTTTCGTTTGCATGGTTGGACAAAGATGATAAGCAATATAATAAGTTCGTACGATCGTACGGAAATCAACTTGGTATCAATGAGCGGTTGTGGACGTATTGCAAAAATAAAGAATCGTTGTTCGATTACCTGGAAAACATTCAATTACCTGAGAAAGCTATTCTGATCTCATCGGGTGCTTTAGCAAAAGAGATCATAGAAGATGTTAAAAATATGACAACATTATTTTGCATATATATCTTCTGCTGGAAAATAGAAAACTATATACCATTACAACAACAATATTCAGCAAAAATAGCTGATATCGTCAATGATTCGAAAGTTCTATATGAAAGACTAAAAGAAAATCTTCAAGATCTTCGAACGATGAAACTTGGTATGCCATTATATTTTCTTGTTTGTCTTCTATATTGTTCGTAAATCTTTTGAATTTTTTAATATCAGTTCGAAATGCTGGAATACCACCGAAACATGATCGTACTGATGTAGTTCTTGGACAACCTGATAAACATTGGTGTCCATGGAATTCGAACACTTGTTCGAACAAATTACCGTTAACTGGCAAAGGCACTGTTGAAATCATGTTAGAGAAATCGATGCCTTTCGAATTACATTTGTCTAATCGAGAAAAGTCAGCTGCCGTAGATGCATACACCATTTCTCTTTCGGTTGACAATACTGAAGCAAGACTTAATGTCAACGGAATATCTCGTGATTCATCGACATTAATTCAACATATTCTACACAAAGACGATAGTAAATGGCATACTTATTGGTTAAGTATATTCGATTCAACTATAAAATATGGTGTTGGTGAAGTACGAGATGCATTTACTATTTTTAATATAACAGTTCCTGAAACTGAAAAAGATATGTTGAAACAAGTTTCGTATTTACATGTCAAAATGAATAATAATGAAAATATGCTCGGAGAATTGAAGGATATCAAGGACAATGTTCGTTTCTTTTTTGGCAAGGAACCAGTTGTTCGTGATCCAGCCATGTTTATCATACCACAAGATAAATATTCAATTCAAATTAAATCTGCTATTCCTCCATCGGAATTAGAAAAACCATGTCGATCATTGTATACAAGTGTTGTTAATTTCAGTTTGAATACACCAGATTTTCCTGAGTTTGTCGAAGCTATTGAACGCAGTATAAAAAATTCAAACGGATGGTGTCATAAAAAACTCGAAGAAAAAGCAAATCGATTTGGTCGACCAAATCCAATGGCAACTTACTTGCGAATTACATACGGTCAAAAGCTAGGAACATCGCCTGGCCATGCCTATGTTATTGAAATATGGCCTCCAGGACATTTCAGTCCAATACATAATCATAGTAGTGCTTATGGAATCATTCGAGTACTTCATGGTCGTCTTTTAGCAAAAGTCTATCCGGAATTAACAATAAAACCATTTCAATATGCGCCAATCGAACAAATTTTAGAACAAGATCAAGTAACATGGATGTTACCGAAATTAAATCAAACTCATCAAATTCGTAATCCAGATTTGTATGGTTCATCTGCTATCAGTATTCAATGTTATCAATATGGAAAAGAAGATAGTGTTCATTATGAATATTTTGATTATCTTGCAAATGATGGTCGTTCGATTGCTCAATTTAATCCAACATCGGATATGGATTATGATGATTTTAAAGATTTAATGAAAAAAGAATGGAATCAATTTAAAAAGACATAAGTTTTCTTTTATTCATTGAATTTCATTAATAAAGTAGAAATAGAAAAAAATTCTCATTTTCGAATTGATACTTCTACTCCATCGCGAACATCTTCACTGTATTCAATATTTTCTTCGTGTAATGTTGTTGTATAATTCGGACTATTACGAACATATGCTAAGTAATCCGGTGCACCAGGCATAATAACATTGTCAGCAACAATCATTGTTCCCGATGTAATTAAACCGAGTTCTTCGAGCATTTTTAAATCACGTAAATAAATACTTCCGAAATGATCCATGAAGATGAAATCAAATGATTTGATATTAGAATCTTGTTTCAATCGTGGAAGAACATTTTCAGTATAACCATTAATGATTTTGATACGATCTCCTACGCCTGCATATTCATGCAATGATCGAGCAATTTCAGCTGATAGAGAATCAGCTTCGATTGTTACGAAAAGTGCATCTTTGGGTAGTTGATTAACGATTCTCAATGAACTGTAGCCAAGAAAAGTACCTAGTTCAAGAACAGATTTCGGTTTTCTTGTTTGCACAGCTTGATCAAGAATTTGTCCTTTTCTATCACCAATATTCATTAACCATTGTTTTGTCCAACCAAATTTATCAATTGTATCAATGATATTTTGAAGACTATTTTGTTGAGCATTTTCCAGCACATAATTCTTAAGATCCACTCGTGATGCGAGCATTTTTTTCATTACATTTGCATGAGAATCATCTTTGATCGTTGTCGTCATTGTTATACGATTGAAATAACAATTTACCTTGACGTGTTATATATATATACGCGATTCTTATGCAAATAACAACGAATGTTCTTTTTGTTCTTTCTGTTCTAACTTACCTTTGACATCGCATATCCACTAAGAAATTTATTTATGAAAAATGATCAATACTACTACGTATAAGCAATGAAGAAAAAAAAATGTTATCCAAACCAGGCTTGCCAAATCTCCTGATTTTTTAACTTTTCTTCTGATCAAAATTCTCCTGAATTCAGGAGCTG
>ERZ778026.1562-NODE-1562-length-28053-cov-110.443603_pt1 | contig 28053 bp, 14 predicted proteins | sample MGYA00375756_ERZ778026 | MGnify/ENA primary metagenome ERZ778026 (study PRJEB29350, sample SAMN05389820) | bioreactor metagenome | isolation source: Ammonium sulfate bioreactor | place: South Africa: University of Cape Town | collected 2014-02-18 ... | reverse complement strand
ATATCATATAAAATCGATGCCAAAAATATTCCATCACCTCCAGTATCGTATCCTGAAACATGGCAATTGTTTTACGATCTAAATATGAAAATTGTCAGCCCGCACAATCAATCGACAATAGTTATACCAAAAACTGAGTCTGAAGTGGAAATACATGTAAAGACAAGTAAAAAAGCAGATTTGATTGGCCAATTAACTGATGATAATGATCAAAAAGTCAGTTGCGGTTATGAGATCTTTTATGATCGTTCAACTGGATATTGGAGATGTAAATTTGCACCGAATCATAGAGGTTTATTCAAAGCATTGATTATGGGCAAACGAAAATCAGATCCAGGTCATTATACTACTGCGATTGCATTCAGAATTGATGCGACAAAATGTTCATCAACATCTGTTTCCTATCCTGAAACGTGGCCATTATTTTACGAATTCAAACTGAAAGTGATAGCACCAATGAATAGTGGTTATGCAATTTGGCCTCGTAATGCTTCTTATGCGGAAGTTCTAGTTCAAGCTCCTGATGACGTAACGCTCTCGTGTGCCATTGAATATAGTGGTACACGAATTGAGAATGGCTCAATAGCTCAATTTGATTCCGAGAAAAAGCTTTGGCAACTATTATTTGCTCCCGAAGTAACAGGTCAACATGATTTAATCATTTTCGCGCAACGAACTTCCGATGAACAAGCTAAATCTGATTCTGTAGCACAGTTGAAACTTGATGTTGATCATCTCCAACAACGTATCAAATTCCCATTGATTTATACAAGTTTTCGAACAAACAGATGCCGAATTTATACTCCTCTCAATGGTATATTGAAAAAAGGTGCAACAGTTCCATTTCATTGTGTTATTCCTGGTGCTGTCGATGCTAATATTGCTACAGATGGTAAGCTTCTTCGTGTTGAAGGTTATACAAATCCAATCCTACAAAGACAAATTACCGTTGGCTCAAAAGATGTTACAATCTATGGAAAATACGGAAGCAAAGAGAGCTATGATGGTCTAGTCAAATACACTGTCCAATAGATCAAATATTTGTAGTCAAGACATTTTTTTGTCAAGTAAACATAAAGGAAAAGAAAACTTCATGACTGATTGAATGAGTCAAGTTAAGAAGTATGTTTATTGACGCTGAGTCTCTTATTAACGGAATTTTACGTTTAAAAAAAGCGCAGCGACGGTAGCAACAAGACAGAAATATTTTCATAACATTAAAATTCAAACACTCGCATTTTTTTTAATAGTTTAACAAACACATAAATATACTTAACGACAATAAAAGGTTGCCAACACAATTTTATCTACATCCCAATCGTTTTTCTATAAAAGAAAATGTCAACACAATACAATTAAATCAGAAAATTTTTGACAACGGCTCTCTTTTCTTTTTCTTTCTTCAAACGAATTTACTGTGAAAAAAATTGAAAATGGGCTGTCAACAAACAAAAATAGTACCAGTACAGGAATCAGTAGCACGACCGACTGATCGCAATAAAAAATCATTTCAATCGGAGTTTGATGACGATGATCCTCATGAAACACTTCTCGTACCACAAAATATTCTTCCTGATGAATTAACGATTCATGAACTCACGAATACAGACAATCAAGTGAAAATAAAACCAATAGATCCTCAGGCATTCAATACTTCATTTATTCAACAACGTCAACAAGCAATTGATAATCGTTCCTATCGATCAACAATCGAATCATGGAAGCCAACATCACTTCAGCAACTAGCGAAAATGATTCAATCATTTGCACAAGGAAAATCAATTGTCGATCAACATTGGATCATCTTCTATTGGATTGTACATAATATTGCATATGATACTGTGTCCTATTTCAGCAAAAGCTATGCTGATCAATCTGCTGAAGGAGTTTTTCAAAATAGAAAAGGTGTCTGTGCAGGCTATGGAAATTTGTACAAATACTTATGTGACCAATTACAACTGCCTTGTGAAATTGTTAGTGGATATTCGAAAGGTTATGGTTTCGATACTCGAGAAGGTGCACCGACTGAAACTGATCATGCTTGGAATGCAGTTCAAGTCGATCGTCATTGGTATCTCATGGAATCAACATGGGCTGCCGGAAGTTTGACGAAAGAGAAAGTTTTTGAACGAAAACTAAATACTTATTATTTCTTTCCTCGACCAGAAGAAATGATCTATCATCATTTACCTGAAGAAGAAAAATGGCAATTATTGCGAAACTCAATTAATATGGATGAATATATGAAAATGCCAAAATATCGTCCATCTTATTTTGATCTCAAACTAAAACTGATTCATCCATTCAATCGAGCTCATGTTAATCTTCAACCGAATAAACCTTATGCTTTAGTTTTAATACAAGCACCTTCTAATGTACATCTTCTAACTGATTTGAAATTAAACGATGAAAAAATTGAAGGTGGACATCATATTATTTATGATAAACGAACAAAACTTTATTGTTGTTATTATGCACCACCAAATAAAGGCAAATATACAATAACTATTTTCGGAAAACGAGACAGTAACGAAGCTGGTTTGCATAATGCCGCGCTTGATTTGAAACTCAATATTGATGAAACGCCAACGAATCCGATTAGTTTTCCAAAAACTTGGGATACTTATTCTGACTTAGGTTTAGAAGTATTAGCATCAAGAAGTACACATTTAATTCGATTAGATAATGGAAAAGGTTCAATACAAATCCGCATTCGAGTACCAAGTGATGTTTTGTTACTCGGACGCTTGGAAAATGAAAAAGAAGAAAAAATCGAAGGTGGCCATTGTGTTTACTACGATAAAGAGAAAGGTTATTGGCGTTGTAAATTTGCACCAAATCGAAACGGTATTTTCGAAGCTTTAATTATGGCTAAAACAGAGAGTAGTTCGGGAAACTATACATCTGCAATATCATATAAAATCGATGCCAAAAATATTCCATCACCTCCAGTATCGTATCCTGGAATATGGCAGTTATTTCATAAACTTAGTCTTAATATTGTTTCACCAATGAATAGTGGTTATGCAATTTGGCCTCGTAATGCTTCTTATGCGGAAGTTCTAGTTCAAGCTCCTGATGACGTAACACTCTCGTGTGCCATTGAATATAGTGGTACACGAATTGAGAATGGTTCATTAGCTCAATTTGATTCAGAGAAAAATCATTGGCAATTATTATTTGCTCCTGAAAGAACAGGTCGTCATGATTTAACTGTGTTCGCACAACGAATTTCAAACAAAAACGCTGAATCGGGTTGTGTTGCACAATTCAAACTTGATGTTGATGATCTTCGACAACCGATGAAATTTCCGTTGACTTATACAGGTTTTCAAGTAAATAAATGTCGAATAATTACTCCGTTGAATGGTGTGTTAAAAAGAGGAGCAACCGTTCCATTTCATTGTGTTATTCCGGGTGCTAGAGAAGCAAATGTAACTGTCGATGATAAATTTCTTAATGATGAAGGTTATATCGATCAAATTTTACGCAGAGAAATCACTGTTGGTTCGAAAGATGTTTGTATCTATGGAAAGTACGAAGACAAACGCAGTTATGATGGTTTGATCAAATATACTGTGAAATAACTATGATTAATTTTCATTCGGATAAAAAAACATTTGTACTTCGAACTCCTTTAACAAAATTCGTGTGCATGATTTTTTTCTGGGTATTTGATCAACTGTTCACTCAATAAATTCACTTATGTCTCATGTGTATGCGTCAACCGTTTTTATTTTAGTTACTCACATAAGTGCCAAACAATTTGTATAGCCTACATTTCTTAGAGACAATTTTTTTTTCTGTTTTTTGTTTAAGTGGGATTCCATTTTCGTTGTTTGTCGTTTCGTTTCTCTTTCTTTTCGATAAAGTGTTCCCTTGATTTTGAAAATCATTGCATACTTAGAAACAAAAAAAACTAGTCATCGTCAACACGTACTTTGCTAGTGGGGAATTAAAATGGGTTGTGGTAACAGTTCGGCAGCATCTACAAATGATACATATGCAACACAAAATGGCGGCCCTACCTATACTAATGATAGTAGAAACAAGGGTGACTCGATATTTTCTGCTAAAACAGCATCTGCTGATGATATATTGTTGAAAAAAGTTGTTAATATACATGATCAAGTGGTAAGTCGACCTGAAGATCCCGAAGCATTCAATAGTTCACTGCTAAAACAACGTCAACAAGCGATTGATAATCGTAATTATCGATCGACAATTGAATCATGGAAACCGAAAACTCTTCAACAATTAGGCGAATTAATTAAATCGTATGGAAACGGAAAATCTCGTCTTGACTGTCATTGGTTCATCTATTATTGGATAACAGCAAATATTGGCTACGATACAGTTGCTTATTTTGGTGGTAAATACGATCATCAATCAGCCGAAGACGTCTTTCAAAATCGAAAAGGCGTGTGTGCTGGTTACGCAAATTTATATAAACATATATGTGATCAATTACAATTGCCCTGTATAATCGTTGGTGGTTATTCGAAAGGATATGGTTTCGAATATCGTAAGAATCCACCATCGAAAACAGATCATGCATGGAATATTGTTGAAATCGATGAACATCAATATTTAGTCGAATCCACTTGGGGTTCAGGACATTTAAACGAGAGCGGTGCATTCGAACGACAATTAGATCCTTACTATTTTCTACCACGCCCTGAACAAATGATCTATCATCATATGCCCGAAAAACCAAAACATCAACTATTACAAAACACAGTCAATTTAGAAGAATTCATGAAAATGCCTCATCTACGTCCGCTTTATTTCAGTTACAATCTCGAATTGATTAGTCCACGTAATCAGGTTCATCTATCATTACTTCCAGGTAGACCATATGCATTAGTTCTTCTTCGAACACCACCCAATATTTATCTCATGGCTGATTTGAAATTCAAAGAGCAAACAGTAGAAAATGCCTCACATATTCGATTCGATAAACAGACGCAATTGTATCGTTGTTATTTTGCTCCTATTCGTACTGGTCAACATCAAATTGTTATTTTTGCACGAAAAGGTGAATCACAAGAAGGAGAATACAATTCTGTTCTAGAATTCGTACTTAATGCCAAAGAATTACCGAAATATTCAATTAGTTTTCCTAAAACTTGGAAACTATTCTATGATTATGAGTTAGAAGTTATATCACCACAAAATACACATTTAATTCAATTGAATGGAACGAATAACACAGAAATTCTAATAAAAGCACCTGAACATATCGAGTTAATATGTCGTTTAACTGATCAAAAAGGTCAAGATATTAAAAATGCCGATCGTACAACTTACGATCAAAACAGAAAACTTTGGCGATGTGAATTTGCTCCTAATCGTGAAGGTATTTTCGAAGCTATTATTTCAGCAAAGAAAAAATCCGATTCAGGAAGTTATACATCAGCGATTGCATTTAAAATCGATGTTAAAAATTTAACCACACAAAAAACAACAACAACAACAACAAACCTCGTTTCTCATCCTGAATTCTGGCCACTGTTTCACGAATTAGGTCTTGTTATAGTCGAACCAAAAAATAGTTCGCATGCTGTCTGGTCAGATGATGCATCCTATGCTCAAGTTCTGATTCAAACACCAAAACATATTCAATTATCAGGACAAATTCTATTCAATGGGAAAATAATTGAAAATGGATCATTTACTCAATTCGATCATCAACGAAAACTTTGGCAATTATTATTTGCACCCGAACGAACTGGTCAGCATGAATTAGTTGTTTTCGCTCAGAAAATGAACGATAATAGTAATTCAGCTGATTCAGTTGTTAAATTTAATCTTGACGTTAATAAATTAAAACGACCGATGAAATTTCCATTGGTTTACACACAATTTCAATCAAAGAAATGTCAACTTTACTCACCGATGGACGGAACTTTAAAAAAAGGATCGACGGTAGAAATTTGTTGCTTTGTTCCTGGTGCGATCGATGTCGCAATTTCGATTGATTCCAAACCAGCTGAACCCGGTGGTTATTCGAATTCAATGTTTCAAAAAGAAGTTAAAGTCGGCTCAAAGAATATTATAGTCTGTGCACAATATAATAAAAATACCGGTTTCGATGGTCTTATTCAATATAATGTTCAATAGAAACGATTTATTTTCAATAAAATAGCGAGACTCTTATTTATCTCTTTTTCAATCATCAGATGCATTCGTATCTCTTCTCTTTCTCGACATCGCTCTTAGACACGTTTTTCGACAGACAAAACAGAAAAAAATCAATTTAAACGTTGTCATTAATAGAAGTAAAGTAAATGTATATTGATAGAGTACAGGATGACAATAATCATCTTCTTCCATACGATGATATTGTACACGATGCCAAACTTCAATAACCCAAATCCAACCAACAATTGTCCAGCCTGTTAGAAAGATAAATAACGAGAGATTAATACACATTATGCTGCAAACACCACAACCGACAAGCGTTGATGGTCGGTTCGGATTGTTTTTATCAGCTGAATCATCGAACATGTTTCGAGCGTACGTACGAGACATGAGTTGTGTGAGAGAAATCAATAGAACTAAGACAAAACTAACTACACCAGCAACCATTAAATAATGAGAGATTAGATGATTTACTGGACAAGCATTTGCATAATACCAACCGATAAATACTTGTGAAACTAGAATATTCGACAAATAAAGATAATGAACGTTTTTTTCTTCTTCTTCTTCTTCTTGAATAGAAACCTACTTGGAATAATTGCTATGATAATTAGAAAAATAAAAATCGTTGATGATTGACATATATCCGTAAGAATATTTCTGTTGATAGTTACTGATGTTGAATCTCGTTCTTTCCAATTGGCTTCTTCAACATCATCCAACATTGAATCAATATTATTTTCTGAGATACTGAGCATTATTTTCGAACTAAATCAAATGAAGAAAAGAACGTCTAGTCAAATGTTAAACAAAAGAAAAATAATAAGAATAAGAAAAACTAATCTTCGAGTAGGATGCTTCTATGATTTTGCTTTTAGTATGAATGTATCTCATCTCGAGTTTTCAATAAGATGTAAACAAGCTATTGTGTGACGGGTCAATTATTTTCTCTTTCTCTCTCTCTCTATGTTTTCTTTCATTTCTTTCCTATTTTCATGCTCATTTGTCGTGATGTTTGATGAACCAATAAAGACAAAAAACATTCTGCATTTATTAATATTGATCAATATCTACAGTGTAATAATTAGGTTTCAGTTAATTACCAGTAAAAATGAATCAAGATTTCCAAAACTTTTCCTTCGATCGTCGAGTATACGAAGAAGATTTGCTCGAATTTATGAATTATGTATGAGAAAAAATATCTTGTTCATGAATATTAAACGAACATGTTTCTTTTCTTATGCAGATGAAAACAAAAAGATTTGTCAAATTTCAGGAAATAAATTTAGTAGCTGTTGTATTTTATATTTGTATGCATAATTGATCGTGAAAATGACAGTTGTATGTAGAAGAAAATCAAGATTGATATGTTTGAAACAACTGAATTATAAGTTCTTTCTTTTTTTTAATAATCCAATAAAAATTTCATTTGAAGTCGTCGTGAGGCTTTACATCTTTATTTGTTTTTTTTTCATTGTCAGTGAGCAAACAGCCTACGAACATGATTCATGATTTTGAGCTGAATTGAATGGATTCGTTATGCTTGTAACTATGCATAGCTCATTTTGATTTACTTCCTCGAGAGTTTGTTTTTTTTATTGGAAAAATAACGAAACTAATTATATATAAAAATCAATTGTTCGCGTGGAGAGAAGGAGAAACATGGGTTGTCAATGGAGTAAACCAAAGCAAGCTGATAAAATCGATCCAGGAACAAACGAGAAAGATCGATCACGGTCAGCATTTGATGATGAAAATCAATGCGATAAAAATTCTCGTGAGAAATCTGCTCCCGTTTCTGCTAGATCAACAAGCGTACAGCCAACTAGTCCACGTAGGAGACAACAACAAAAAGAAATGCAATTCTTTCCAACTTCGCCTCTTTACTTTCAGGAAAATATTCCGAATCTTTTTGTCCAAAAACTGAGCAAGATGATATTCTCTCACTATCGAACGCATCTTTAGTCCAGAGCACGATTAGTCTATTACCAACGTCTGCTAATGATCATGTCGAAATCGTAGACGCAGATCAACAAGCATTCAATAAAATATTTTCGCAACAACGTGACAAGGCAATCAGTAAAGAATCGTCTGTTCGATCGACTATTGAAACATGGCGACCTACTTCATTACAACAATTGACTGAGTTAATTCAAAAATTTTCGCAAACAAAGTCAATAGTTGATCGTCATTGGATTATATTCTATTGGATGGCACAAAACATAGCTTATGATACTGTCTCGTATTTTTCAAAGAATTACGCCGATCAAACAGCTGAAGGAGTTTTTCGAAATCGAAAAGGCGTTTGTGCTGGATATTCCAATCTATACAAGTATCTATGTGATGCATTACAACTACCGTGTGAAGTAGTTAGTGGATATGCGAAAGGATATGGATTTGATACTCGAAAAGGTGTTCCGACTGATACAGATCATGCTTGGAATGCTGTTCAAATCGATGATCACTGGTATTTACTAGACTCAACATGGGGTGCAGGACATTTAAATAATGAAAGCAACTTTGTCAAAGAACTTACTCCGTTTTATTTTCTAACTCGTCCATCTCAAATGATATACAATCATCTACCTGAAAATGATAAATGGCAACTATTGAAAACACCAATTACAATGGCACAATATTTACAAATGCCAAAAACAAAATCGACTTATTTCGATCTTAACCTAGAAATCATTCACCCAAGACATCAAGCACATTTAACGCTTGCTCAAAATCAATCGTATGCATCTGTTCATATTCGAGCACCAACTGATGTTAGTTTGATGGCAAGTTTGAAAATTAAGAAAGGACAAGAGGTTGAAGGAGGACATCAAGTATATTTCGATCGAATACAATCAATTTGGAAGTGCAAATTTGCACCTAATCAAATTGGATCGTATGAAGCTACAATCTATGCGAAGAAAAATACTGATGTGGGCACCTTTCCAGAAGTTGTTTCATTTCCAATGGACGTTACTAATCTTCCATCGTCACTGATATCATTTCCAGACACACAGCAGATATTTTATGATCGTAATTTAAAGATTATAGCACCAAAAAATACACTAATCGTACCTTGGCCGAAAAATGCGTCTTACGTAGAAATTCTGATGCGTACTCCAGATGATGTAGAGCTCTCGTGCCAAACGAAGTACAACGGAAGTTATGTAGAGAATGGAGCATTAGCTCAATTCGATGAAAAGAAAAAATTATGGCAATTATTATTTGCACCTGGAAATACAGGCGAACATGAACTAATAGTGTTTGCAAAAGGAAGTGACCAGAAAAACTCTGAATTTGCAGTCAGATTTCATTTAAATGTTACTGAACTTCGCAACAAAATGAAATTTCCCTGTATATATGGCAAATTTCATAGTCATAACTGTCGAATTTATGAACCACTTAATGGTATACTGAAGAAAGGTGCTCAAGTACCCATTCATTTATTAATACCAGGTGCGACTGAAGTGGATGTTCAAGTCGATTCTGTTTGGGCTAAGACAAAGAGTTATCAAGATCCAATTTTTAATGAAGTAATAACTGTTGGTTCAAAAGATGTCACAATATATGCTAAATTCAATGGAGGAACTAGTTATGATGGAATTGCCAAATATTCAGTTGAAAACTGATTTCATAGTGATATATTTTCTTGATTCCATTTTAAACAAGAATATTTGTATAAAAATATACGCATATTTTAAACACCTTTATAGTTAAAAACATTACCATATACTCTCAAGTTTATCAATGATAATAAATAACATAAAGACTCACATTTTTTTTTCGCCGAAAGAATATATACCGATAAGAAATGATTTATATTGTGAATGTCTTGTTGGCGAAAAAGCAAGTGAGCTTGTCGAAGACTATAGAGGCATTAGATCGAAATGGGTTGTTATTTTTTCAAATTCGAATGGCTTGATGAATACGAACGTCGGGAAGAATATAGAGAAGAAAAGAAAGCAAGACAGGAACGAGTGAGATATCAACAAGAACACGTCATATATCAAGCTTCCATATATGAAAACACAAGAGAAGAAATAGATCAACCTTCAATACGCCAAGCTCCCGAAGATGATATACCAGAGTCAATTAAACCAAAACCGAAACGTCAAAGACATGAAGAAACATCATCAAGTTCGACGAATGACAATGTTAGTGAAGAAGTTGATCATATTATACCTGCTGATCCCAATGCATTCAGTTCTTTATTTATTGACCGACGACAACAGGCAATCAATAATCGTCAGTATCGATCTATAATTCAACAGTGGAATCCAACGTCTCTTCAACAACTAGCAAAAACAATTCAATCATTTGCGCAAGATAAATTAATACTTGATCAGCATTGGATTATATTTTATTGGATTGCATATAACATCACTTATGATACTGTTTCATATTTCTCGAAAAATTACGCCGATCAAACAGCTGAAGGAGTTTTTCGAAATCGAAAAGGTGTCTGTGCTGGATATGCTAATCTATACAAGTATCTATGTGATGCATTACAACTACCGTGTGAAGTAGTTAGTGGATATGCGAAAGGATATGGATTTGATACTCGAAAAGGTGTTCCGACTGATACAGATCATGCTTGGAATGCTGTTCAAATCGATGATCACTGGTATTTACTAGACTCAACATGGGGTGCAGGACATTTAAATAATGAAAGCAACTTTGTCAAAGAACTTACTCCGTTTTATTTTCTAACTCGTCCATCTCAAATGATATACAATCATCTACCTGAAAATGATAAATGGCAACTATTGAAAACACCAATTACAATGGCACAATATTTACAAATGCCAAAAACAAAATCGACTTATTTCGATCTTAACCTAGAAATCATTCACCCAAGACATCAAGCACATTTAACGCTTGCTCAAAATCAATCGTATGCATCTGTTCATATTCGAGCACCAACTGATGTTAGTTTGATGGCAAGTTTGAAAATTAAGAAAGGACAAGAGGTTGAAGGAGGACATCAAGTATATTTCGATCGAATACAATCAATTTGGAAGTGCAAATTTGCACCTAATCAAATTGGATCGTATGAAGCTACAATCTATGCGAAGAAAAATACTGATGCGGGCACCCTTCCACAAGTTGTTTCATTTCCGATGGAAGTTACTAATCTTCCATCGTCACTGATATCATTTCCAGAGACAAAACAAATTTTTCATGATTTCAATTTACAGATTATCGCTCCAAAAAATAGTGGAAGTGTACATTGGCCGAAAAATGCGTCTTATGTAGAAATTCTGATGCACGCTCCCGATAATGTACAACTTACATGTGAAATCGAGTACAACGGAAGTTATGTAGAGAATGGAGCATTAGCTCAATTTGATGAAACGAGACAATTATGGCAATTATTATTTGCACCTGAAAATACTGGAAAACATGAACTACTAGTGTTTGCAAAAATAAGTGACCAGGAAAACTCTGAATTTGCAGTCAGATTTTATTTGAATGTTACTGAACTTCGCAACAAAATGAAATTCCCTTGCATATATGGCATATTTCATGCTCATAAATGTCGAATTTATGAACCACTTAATGGTATACTGAAGAAAGGTGCTCAAGTACCCATTCATTTATTAATACCAGGTGCGACTGAAGTGGATGTTCAAGTCGATTCTGTTTGGGCTAAGACAAAGAGTTATCAAGATCCAATTTTTAATGAAGTAATAACTGTTGGTTCACAAGATGTCACAATATATGCTAAATATAATCAAGGAAATAGTTACAGTTCAATTGCGAAATACTCAGTTCAATAGTGATCTATTGTACTGATTGCATTTTAAACAAGAATCATTGTAGAAAAATACATTCACTCTTTATATATCATATTGTGTGACAACAATATATAAACACATGTTTTTCTTGTAGATAGATACGTAAAGATAAGAATTGAGTGATGTGAGAAAGAATTAATATTGTAGGACAACACGTCGAGATCATATAAGAAAGATGGGTTGTAAATTTTGTAAATTCGAATGGCTTGATGAATATGATCGTAGAGAAGAACAAAGGAAAAGAAATGAACATCCGAACAACTCAGGACACGAATTGGAACCAGTTACTCCGAGAATTGATAACAGACGAAATCCAATCGATGTAAACTTTCGTAAAACTGCTGATGTCAATGCATTCAATTCTCATTTTATTGACCAACGACAACGAGCAAGTAACAATCGTCCATATCAATCGATTGTCGAACTATGGAATCCAACATCTCTTCAACAACTAACAAAACTCATTCAATCATTTGCACAAGGTAAATTAATAGTTGACCAGCATTGGATTATATTTTATTGGATTGCACATAATATTGCCTTTGATACTGTCTCGTATTTCTCAAAGAACTACGCCGATCAAACAGCCGAAGGAGTTTTTCGAAATCGAAAAGGTGTCTGTGCTGGATATGCTAATCTATACAAATATCTATGTGATTCATTACAACTACCATGTGAAGTAGTTCGCGGATATGCGAAAGGATATGGATTTGACGATCGAGAAGGTGCATTAGCTGAAGTCGATCATGCTTGGAATGCTGTTCAAATTGATGGTCATTGGTATCTAATCGAATCAACGTGGGGTGCAGGACATTTAAATGATCAGAAAATATTTCGACGTGAATTACACTCATATTATTTCCTTCCACGACCTGAAGAAATGATCTATCATCACTTGCCTCAAGATGAGCAATGGCAACTATTACGTAAACCTATTCGAATGGAACAGTATCTTCAGATGCCACAGATACGATACACTTTTTTCGAACTCAATTTAGAAATTATCAAACCAAAAAATCAATATTCAATTCAATTAGAACAAGATAAACCGTACGCTTTAGTCGTTCTTAAAGTACCCAATGATGTATATCTGACTGCTGCATTAAAATTAAACGGTGAAAACATCGAAGGTGGTCATCGTATTATTCCCAATAGAGTCAAACAACAAATCTCGTGCTATTTTGCACCATCATCACTCGGCAAACATAAAATATCGATCTATGGCAAACGAGAAAATGCGAGCACGGGTACATTTAAGTCAGTTCTGAATCTCGAACTCGATATTCGAATACCAATTGATACACCAATAAGTTACCCAAAAACTTGGGATATATTTACTGATTATGAATTGAAAATTCTTTCTCCATTACGAACGCATGTCATTCATTTAAATAACGATGAAAAATTCGTACAAATCCTTATAAGAACACCATCGAATGTACAATTAATAGGTGAATTACAAAATGAAAATGATATTCGAATTCCTTATGGAGATCGAGTTTATTATGATCATGCAAAAGACTTTTGGCGATGTAAATTTGCTCCGAATGCAAACGGACAATTCAATGTCCTCATACTTGCAAAGAAAAAATCCGATTCATTGAATTATACATCAGCTGTATCATTTAAAATCATTGCAAATCAAATTCTATTACCACCATTTTCATTTCCTAAAACATGGCAACTTTTCTATGATCTTCATCTTCGAATTCTTTCTCCGCTTGGTCAAGGTATTATAACTCTCGATGAGACGATATCCTTTGCCGAAATTCATGTTAAAGCACCTGCTGACGTTTGTTTGATAGGGAAATTTCGTTCGGAAACAAATGACGATATACCCGATGGACAACAAGTTTATTATGATAAACGAAAAGACTTTTGGATTTGTAGATTTGCACCGAATCAAATCGGTTCATTCGAAGCAATGATTTTTGCAAAGAAAACAGCCGATAAAAGTTCCTATTCGTCTGTTGCTGTTTTTCAAATCGAGGCTACGCGCATTCAAACTCCGCCTTTAACTTTCCCGGAAACTTACGCTGCTTTTTATGATTATGATCTTCGTATTAAATCTCCACGTTCGAGTTCATCGGTCGTTTGGCCACAAGATAAATCCTATGCCGAAGTTCAAATTCAAGCGCCCGATGACGTTCAATTATCCGGTCAAATACAATACAAAAATCTCCAAATACAAAACGGATGTCTAACTCAATACATTCACGATAAACGACGCTGGCAATTATTATTCGCACCGGAACGATTTGGTCGACACGAACTTATTGTCTATGCAAAACGAACTGCCGAACAAAGTTCGACAATGGTCGTTAAATTTCAGCTTGACGTTACATCACTTCAAAGCTCGATTAAATTTCCAATGATTTACCCACAATTCTATGCGAGTAAATGTCAAATCTATACGCCAATTGGTGGACCTTTGCCATCGAATTCGACTGTTCTCATTCATTGTTTCATTCCGAATGCCGAAGATATTCAAATAGCTATCGATTCAAAGAATTTTCCTGTTCAAAACTATGAAAATTCGATTGTCAAACAAACGATTACTGTCGGCAGTTCAGACGTAACTATCTATGCCAAAAATCCGTCCGATACACATTATACAGGTTTAATTCAATATTCAGTGCAATAATAAATTTTCTTTATTAATAATAAAAAAAAATAAAAATAAATTTGTTAATAAATCCCAAAAGGAAAAATTTGAAAACGAAGAGATTAAACTTGTCATTGGGTGACTGTTGTTGTTAAAAAAGCAAAGGCAATGCAAAAATACTCTATTATTGCGGAAGTAAATCTGATTTAAAGAAAAAAAGAAAAAAATTGAAGATTAGTTTTTCTTTTAGCTAGATCAATTGTCGATGTTTTGTACGAGTCGACAGATTTGCATTCGGTTCACCGTAGATTATTCGATGGTAAACACTACGAATAAGATCAGGAATAGAACGATAGATTGGATATTGAACGGGTATACGAGAGAGAATAACATCTTCTTTTAAAAAATATCTACGTAAGACAAATCAAATGAATGAATTTCGAAGAAAAAAAAAAGAAAGAAATTTTTGAAATTACTTGAAATCTTCAACGTAACGATCCGAGATATATTCCGAGAATTTCGGTGAATTAATTAATAACATCGAAAGAATAGAAAATAAATGATAAACATATAATGTATGTTTCGGACTCAATGGATCCTAGAAGTAGGTTATTTTTTTTTCTTTTCTATGTACTTTAAAATATGAGTCGATTTACTTTATTTTCATTATTCATCGTTAACCTTGATAATGCATCGATAAACAAGTCGAAATATTCGTCCTTAAAAGTTAAAAATGAAATATGTTTCCTTCCGATGATTAACATCCGATTATGACAAGACAAAGAACACAACGACCCACTCAACTCAGCAGAAAAACTAGCATCATTTTTCAATCTATTCTACCTTTTGAGATTGTTTTTCAAATAATTCAATAAAATTTTGAAATCGAAAACTTTTCGATGTCCATGATGGTCGAATGAGTATATCACCGAGTTGCCATAATAAAGCACCGGATGCAAACATCCATTGCAAAACAATTTTGTATGTATCCTGAAAGATGAGTTTGAATGAGAGAACTTGTTCTTCTTCTTTCTGAATACCTTTAATGTATCGTCGGATGTTGAAAGTATATTTATCGGAGGAATTAAAAGACAATTAACCAGCAATTGAAAGCGTGAACATCTAGGAAAAAATAAGTTGAATAAGTAGAAAGAAAAAAAGAGCTCGTTGAATAGAATAATTTAGTACGATTAATAATCACGTTAGTTTACTTGAGAAAGAAAAAGTGATTAAATACTTACTGATCATGCGTTAAGCGTGCTAAGCGTTCAGTTGATGCAAATGTATTTAGAAAAACTTGATTGAATAATTTCATAATTGAAAATAGAAATCTTCAAACGAAGTAAAAAAAACAAAAGTAATAAATAGAAAAATGAAAAATCATTACTCAATTGTCGATTCATCATATTCATTCGTCGATATCGATTGAGTACACGAATGCAATTGTGCAACATAATATACAAATAAATCAGTATCCTAAAATGATGAGAGAAATTTGTTTTTTTTTATTTCGAAATTCAAAAAATGTGAAATGTCCACCTTCCAAAAGAGTTCTTTTATTTTCGAATATTTATCACATGAATTGTGCAATTCTTCAGTTAATTTGATTAATTGCTTTGTATTTGCAATTGATTGCAAAATTTCGTTTTTTAATTCACCAAATTTAATCAATACCGAATCCATTCTAAGAAGAAAACAAAAAATTGACGTAATTAACTAACGAATCGAATGTGAATTTCATACGAATGTTGAAGATGATCAGTTACGGACAATGTCGATAGACGATCTTTATTAAATCGATATGTTGAAACAATAATGTAATTGCTCAATGCTGTACTGAGTATTTCAGGTATTTTCGTATTCAATGAAAGAAAATAGATATCAATATCTTTCATATCTTCATCGAGATCATCGCATAAACTGAAAGCAAATGAACGATTTTATGCAAAACTATAAACTAAATGAAATCAATCACTAGAGTATCTAGAAGACTAGCGCTAGGAGAGTATCATACATACGGGAATTAGGTTTTTATATTTCCTTTTCGAATGCTGAAAGCAAAAATATCAAGCAATCATTGGTGAAATAGGAATCATGGGTTGATTGATATCGGGGAGGAATTTCGAGTGATATTCGATGAAAATTTACGTACCTTCGAACTTCTTCAACCGATGGACAATAAACAGATGATTGTTCTTGATTAGCATTATTGTTTAGATTTATCGAAGTTGTTAATGAAAGATCAGTAAGAGTCGATCGAGCTGTTGAAAGAAACAAATCGTCATCGACTTGTTGATTGATTTTACTACGTGGTGTATGTAATGTTCCATAAACATTATCTTCATGTTTTTGTAGAATATATCGATTTAATCTCGGTGTATCGGTTAACCATTCGGATTCATTATTCGCCTTTTTTTTCGAAAATGAACGCGCTGATTTCGATCTTGATGTTAATCGCTGTCCATCGGACATTGTTCGTCGAGTTGAAAACAAACGTTGAAAATGCGAACGATCAGTTGCAAGATTCAATTGATCGAGACGTTCTTGAAATTCATTCGATGTATTCGATACAGTCGTACCAGTTAGTTCCTCTAATTGATAAAGTGGAATATGAAATGGATCAGTTTCTTGTGTTGTCGTTGGATTATTTGTCGACGAAAGAAGCAACGGTATAGCGGCGTATAATTGTGACAAAGGCGCTTGATAGAGATCACGATTCGATGTCGATCGTCTAAATTCATCTCAATGATTTTCATTTTGTGTCGTCGTTGATTTTTTTACCTTGGACTTAGTTGTTCCATGTAGTTGTGGATATTTTCTAAAGTCGATCGATCGAATAAACTCGGAATTGTTTCCATATCATCGACACTGGTTGATTTCGGTTTTTTCTTTCGGCGTTTTTTATTTTTACTATCTCTCATCATAACACGTAAACGCATATGAATCGTATTTGTACGTTCAGTTCCGAATAAAAAATCCGGATAATCATCAATCTAAATTTTACATTATTATTATTATTATTTACAGACAAAAGAAAAGACTACGAACAATTTCTGCACGAAGTATATCACGATAATAAATGTACGGTTGTTCTAATTGAGCAATTTTCGGTGGATTATCGGGTAGATAGATCGATTCGAGACCCAAAACCATCAGACGATAGTTTATTGTTTTACCTTGCTTTTCTATGCATGCATCATAGCCAAGCAATTGATCACCTGGATCGGATATTAAATATCGAGCTAATTTCGCTTCGAATTTCGTATTTTTTGTCACCATATATTGTGCTGGATTCGCAGATGTCGTCATTCTGCTGATGTTATTGTTGTTGTTTTTTGTATTGAAATAAAAAAAAGAACTAAAAAAAAGCGGTAACAGACGATGAAATTGAGAAGATTAGTCTCAACATCTAGTTAAAAAGAAAAAGAAAAAGCAAATTGCCGGAAGAAGAACTCTTCATGACACTATTGTATAGAAAATCTATCACGCAAGATCAAGGATAGAACGAAGCGAAGGAAGAAAAAGCGCGATGCAAAGAAAAGAAACCATTATGGATTTTGTTTCTTCCGTTATACCTTTTTCAAGAATTTGTCGGTTTTTACTATTGGTAAACTAGCTAAGCCAATTGAAACAAGTTCATAAAAAAGAAATAATAAAATCAAAAATGTCATTAGAAACAGCATTGTGTTTTCCGGAATGATTTCAGTAGAAAATTTTACATATAATTATCACAACGAATTCATGCAGAAATTTAATGAAACAAAATATTTTGCATTCTATTTTTTGAAATGAGTAAATTATGATTTTCTGCTTGATAAGACTTGAGCAAAACCGCCGGTTAAACAGAACAAACAAGAACATTCATAAATCCTATACAGTTTAATTGATATGTCTACAAATTTCATAGTTTCGATGATTGAATCTTATCGAAATGAACTGTCTAAAGTACATTGAGTTTCAATTACATGACACATATTCATCATCGTGTCACTATTTCAATCCAGACAATAACAACAAGCATATCCTTAATAGACATTCGTGCGTTTCAATATTGATCTTATCATTTGACTGAGTCAATCATTGAATTATGACTTTCGTGTGATGAACGATAGTTTGACTTTAACACTCCGTTGAAAATCAAAAATCGATGCATATCTTTTTTTATTTAAATGAACGGAAAGTTCTTTTAGGCAGGCGTGTGAATATATAAAACACGTTCTCTTGATGTCTTAGAAATGTCGTTGTTCGAAAAAAAAATTTTTTTTTTTAATTGGACGAGTATTGAGTTCATGTATCGAAGTTCTACGAAATATTGTCACCAAAAAAACGAATCAAATCGAAGAAGAAAAAAAAACTTCGAAACCTTTGAATTGACCTGCACAAATGACAGTAATGAGTCGAGAACTATATTTATAAATAATGAAAAAAAGAAGAAGAAGAAGAAGCAATTTCATTCGAAAAAATGATAACACACTCGAAGAAACGATGAATTTTCTTTCGTTGAGATACTTTAGTCAAGTGTGTACAAGAAATCTAGTTATGACAAGCAAAATGAAAGTGTCCGTTTTGCAAGGTTTCATCACTCCTATTCGCGTTTTTTTTTTCTTCTACATTCGATAGGCAAGTAATGAGAAAAAGAAAGGTGTTTGTATATGTCTATGTTTCAAGTAGATGACTAAAGGAAAAAGTCTCAAACAAACAAAATAGCAACTACATCATCGATTTCGAAGCCAATCAATATTCTACTTGACGAAGAATATCGACATTGCGATGAGCTAATAAGTGATTTCGTTTCTTTGGCTCTTTTCTGTTTTCTTTTCCTATTGGAATAATCTTTTCACACTCTTAACTTTTTCACTTTTCTCATCTTTATGCGCATGGGAAAGAATGTACGCGCTTATATTCACTCAATTAAAACAAATGCCCATACGGTACACACTTTGTTTTTCACCGTATCGGATCACATCAAACGAAAATCTATAAAAATGCATTCGCTAATAGACAAGCCGCTGATAAAAAAAATAAAATTTATATTGTCGACACAGAACATGGGTGAGAAAAACGATGGATGAATCCCATCCTTGACAATCAAATTGAATAGATTGACAAATAATACGACTATTGTTCAAGAACATGAAAAAGAAAAGTTCAAAACACGTGTCTCGGAAAAGAAACCTCTCGTAAACACCAGCTACTAAATACCTCGTCTATTCATTTAAGTCGAGATCAAATAGACCAACAACGAATTCACTTCATTCATTCATTAAAATAAATGTACCTCTCAACAACCAATAGATAGTAGAAATCTTATCGATCGTCATTGGCTTGTGTGTTCATATAAATATACATTTACTTCGCTAGTAGACCTATTTACTCTTCGTCTCTTCATGATAATTAACAAAATAATTTCTTCGTCACGCTATACGCGTGTAGCAATCGATCGGTAAAGAGAACTGAAATTGAGATATATTACTAGAGGCCATTAACAAAAAAGAAAAAACGAAAGTCATTTATACGCAATTCTCATTTTTATTTCTTTAGTCCTCGTAGTTCGTTCGATTTTTTTTTGATTTCTGGTGATGGTGTAACATTATTACTCCATTTTCTTGGCCGAATTCGCACGCTGCCGTGTGTATGCATGTATGTGCACACACACACAAACATACATAGGAAAGGCTTCTCATCGTATAAAATAAACATCTATCTCTCGCACGCGTCTCTCGTTCGTAAAGAAACGGTGATTTTGTCCAATCGTATTCGTTTTCGGTCTCCCTCTCTTTCGCTTTTTTCGTACCGTTAGCCAGGAGGAGAAAGAGAAAGAGAGAGAGAAGAGAAAGAGAGCGAAAAGCGAAGAAAAAATCTTCATCAAATTGCTATTAGACGTGTGCTGCGACGGGTGACATTTCGAAATAGACAAATATACTTCTATATATTCACATACACGCGTAGTTGACTCGAACTCAAATATTTTCTCACTCTTTTGAACTAAGTTTAAATTATGATGCTAACGTGCGACTATTCCGATGTATCGGAACAAACTTCACGAAAAGTAAGTGTACTTTCTTTTTAACACTTGCATATTCAAATGAATTTCGTCGGTTTAGTTTGCTAAAACATGCGTCGAAAAGAAACGTCGAGATCGTATTAATAAAAGTCTTGATGAACTCAAAGATCTCATGGCTTTAACCGATGAAGTATGAACGAGACATTTTGTTTTGTTTGATTGCAGAAAAATGAAGTTTTCGTTTTTCATAGAGAGCAAGATATCAAAAACTAGAAAAAGCTGAGATTCTCGAAATGACAGTTAATTATATTCGAAATTTAAAACGTACAATGAACAATTCGATCGAAGATTATGAAAATGGTTATCGACAATGTTCGGAAGAGATGTGGAAAATTATTCATTCACTACCGAATCTTATTCCTGAACAACGTGATCGGCTTGCAACTCGTTGTCGACAAATGTGGACAACTCGTCGATATAATCAACCCTATCATCCATATCAACGACGACCAATGACCATACCAACAAATGATTCGTCACTAAAAATTCTCGTTAATCAGTCATCAATCCCGAACATAACAAATCCATGTTTGTCATTACCATCATCATCAGCCTCATCGACTGCCTCATCCAATTCTCTCAGTCCATCATCACCAAAACTTTGGAAACCTTACATGTAAATAGACATATTGAAGAAAGAGAGAGAAAGTACGAAGGAACTGTCTCACAGTGATGAATGATTTTTCTTCTTCTTCTTCTTCTTGTTTCGTGTGTGTGTGTATGTGTGTTTTTCCAATATAAATATATAAATTATTCAAACAGATTATCATTCTCTAATAATCGTGAGAGAAATGCGAAGAAAAATAACATCAATTTTATTTTAACATCTTAGATAATTTTCAACCATATTGAGACGTATGTGATCACTTAACAACTAGACTTTTCGATCGATTCATGGTGAGTTTAATGGAGATAATGATGAAGAATGTGTTAAGAGCGTAGATCATTTTCGAAGAAGATAATTAAAGTCGAAAAAAAAGAAACGAGAGAGAGAAATCGATCCATATAATGAAAAGTAAAGTGTGCTTGCACAATCAACTAACACCTAGTTATTGATGCTTTCTAGTCTTCATTCATTTCTTTCTTTCGTTTTTTTTTCTTCGCCTATTCAACATTAAGATGACCTATAAAAGTCGAATATGATGAGAGTCAGTCAGCCAAATGGATCTATTGATGGGTACACATTACCAATCGCAGGTAGGTGTATGTGTACATACGTATGTAAAATAATGACTACTAGTATACACAAATTCGTATGTGTTATTGTTCGTTCGTCTTTAATAAGAACAATCGTCTATCGTGATGACTACATCATAGTTTTTTCAATGGCATAACGATACTCATGATTTTGATAAATTAGCCGACGCGCAAGTGCTTTGCAAGATACGTCAATATTTTCTTGTCTATATCTTCTGTGATGAAGTCATCATCTTGTGACTTGTCGTCTTAACATGCAAAATAAAATAAAGAATGACGAGAGTAGTGATCTATTACATAATTGAATCTGATTGTTATATATATGTATGTATGTATGTATGAAAAAGAAAATGCACGATAGAGATGAAAGAAATTGGTGCGTGTGTACATACGCTCATCCTTCAATACATAGTTTCTCAACATTGAAATTATGATGATGATCAATATTCAAAAGATAAGAAATACAATAGATGTTTACATCATCTATCAAATGACTGTGTACACCTTCTTTCCTTTTTCTTTTCTATTTGCAATTGATTTTTGTTGTCTTCCTCCTTTCCCAGAAGACGATGACATTCGTTTGATGTGTTTGTATAATCGGCGCCTCAAGAATATTTTCTAAACATACACACGCGTGCGATCATACAAGATCGAAAATTATGATTGTCATAGTTCAATGGCTGTGAATACAATAGAAATTTTGATGTCATAATCTCCAGCAAACAGTTGATGATCACTAGGGAGGGATCTTAGAAGTAAGAGGCAAGCCCGTAGGCTTATATTATTTCGTTTTTTTTCTCGTATTGTCAGATTCAATTGCGAAGTACTTAATTCCGTTTAAATGAATCAATTCGAAGAAGGAAAACGAAATTATTCACATTTTTACAATCATTATCCAATTAGTTGGTGAGTCCGGATGCGAAGACAATACATTCCAAAACAAGCTGTCCGTTTTGAAAACAAATAACAAATGACATACTTAACTGATCATCATCATCATTATTATTGACGTTTTTCGTGTGTATTGACCATGCACACTATTATCATGCTTGCGTGCATTCGAAAACCGTAAATGAATCGAATGTTACAAAGCACGCTATACATTCCAATCTCAGCATTATGATCGTCGTCGTCGTCGAATTTGAACGATCATAAGTCACGGAAAAAGAAATTATCGAAATATATTCATTTGTTCAACTCTTTTTTTTGTTTCCTTGTCGAATTCAATTTTCGATAGGAATATGATTTCTCTTCTTTATCTTTGATTACCGACTGAGTTCTCACACTTTAGAGAGCGTCGGCATTTTTGCTTTACATCGACAATATACGTATTTATTGAAATGAACAATAGTGTCGCATGTCTAATTAAAGTCCTACCTGCACAGGTATATATCCGTCGAGCTTTTCAATTATCACCTCTTTGACTCAAAAGAACAACAGCAACAGCAGCAGTCTTTGTCTGATGTGTGTGTGTGTACTGTTGAGCTTGTCGCGTCTTTGAAAATCGATGCGCGCATACGTTTCAAGTCAATATTGAAGGTGTGTTTTGATTGTTTTCCTTTTGACAATAGGTGTGGACGTGTGTGTATGTGTATGATTTGTTTGATCTTTGCTCCAACGGCTGATTATAGCTGTCAAAATGAAGACGAGATTTGAAAAAAAAAGCAGTTTTCGTCTCAAAGGAATCGAATTGCCAATATGTTCGTTGAGTTTCTTATCTTCATTACGGAAATACTATTTGTATTGTTCGTGAGTCAATTATCGCTTGAGGGAGGTAACACTTAACAATCCAACATTATCGTAGGTAGATGCATATGAATGTGTATAACACAACAAAACAAAAACTTCAAAGTTATCGGTCGGCTATTTATTTCAATTTGAAAATAATTCTGCCCTCGATCCCACCTCTTTATTGTGTTTTCATCCATAGCAAAGGAAGTCGAATTTAATTTTATCAAGTGAACATACGTCTCGATGTTAGTAAATGTCTCTCTTATCAATAAAACACAGCAGTGAATGCACTTGAATGAACATAGACTATTGTGTTGTTTGTAGTTTCGCTTCTTCCGACATTGAACTTCAATGTAGTTTTACTAATGTTCAAGTGCTTCGCTCTCTTTCTATTCAGTAGGCGGAGCGCCTGAATTCATCGACACATACGCATTTATCACAGCAGTCCTAATAGTAATAAATTCACCTGCCTGCTGCTATTGATTCATGCACTTTGGTGTTTTGATCTTTTGCCGAATTAAATATCGTTAGTTTTTCTATTGACATTTCCCAAGAAACGAAAATGATATGCATCATCTTTTTCTTGAACATGTGAAACTCGTGTGCATACACGTGCAATATCATACGTCTCCTTCTTTGATCTTAATCGTGGGAATCACATCTTTCGTTCTCATAGTCACATCTCTCTCTCTTACGTCGACGTACATAGTGACAAAAGCCGGTTAAGTTTATCCATCTCTTTTCTCTTGTCACACCTTATATTTCGACTCAAAAGAACGGGTATGTGGACAGAATAGATTAAAAAAAGATTGGTTATTCAACCTTTCATTGACCAATACAAACACAAGAAAGAAAGAGAAAGAAGAGAGAGAGAGCAACGTACTTTTCTCTTCTTGCTTATTCTATATATATATGTATACGAATGTCAAGTTGAAGTTAGACGTTAGAAAAAAGAAAGAAACAAACACACACACAGAAATGTTTAACACAAGTGGAAGTGATGTTGAAGAATTCGAATATCAATCAGGTTCACGAAAAGTAAGAAAACTCAAAAGAGAAAAAAGAATGTTTTATTTATTGAATATTTTTTTAGATTGCTAAAACTCATGTTGAGAAAAAACGTCGTGATCGTATCAATCGAAGTTTAGATGAATTGAAAGAACTATTAGCTGTTCATTGTGATGTATGTTAGAAAAAAAAACAACGAATCGAATCAAACAAATAAATAACGATCTATCTTTTTTTTTTGTTTCTAGAAAGCACGTTATCAAAAATTAGAAAAAGCTGAAATCCTCGAAATGTGTGTTGATTTTGTCAAACAAACAACCGGACATTTAAATTCAATGAAACGAAATTATGAAACAGGCTATCAACAATGTACACACGATGTCACAGCCATTCTACATAAATCACCGGAAATATCTTTTTGCGAACGACAAAAATTTGTGAATCAATTATCGACAGCAACGAATCGTCGTTTTCAACCGTATCGTTCACCGAAAACTCATCATACGATTGTCAACGATTGGTTTAATCGTTGTGGTGGTAGTAAAGATAATAAATCTCTACCAGATTCCGCATCCGAACGATCGAATACATCCAGTCCATCGTCATCATTCGATGAACATAGTGATCGTTCGTCTTCGCTTTGGAGACCATGGTGAAATGACTCGTTTTTTTTTGTTTTGTTTTTGTTGCTTTGTAGTTTATCTTTTTTTTCTCTTTTGATAATATAAAAATCTTATAAAAACAAGAAATTACATCGAACAAAAAAGAACGAATTTATTTAATAATGTATCCGTTTGTCATATCTTAATAGCAGGTGTTCCGCACGTGTATATTTTTGTACTCAATAGGCGCCATACAAACCCATTATCAGAGGATGTTCATGACATAATCAAATATGTTTTCAAACGGTTAGGCGAGTAGCATCTGCTTGAATGTTGTTATTGCTTTTTATAACATTGATTGAACGATAATTACCTGACGAATAATCTTTCGAGAGAGAGAAAAAGACATGAAACCTCTTCAATATCTCAATGTTTGTCTATATATCCCCTCTCATTAACACATGAGCAAAGCTTTACGACAAAATTATCTCATGTAAACGATATGATCTCTTAGCTAAATCATTTTTGTTTTCGATTGGAAAATAGATCGATTGCGTCAGTAAACATAAGTCTAATCATCTTGATCAACAAAACAAATCGAATAAGAAAATCATGTTGATTTTTCTCAACATTGATACTTCCGTGTAATTGAGATAAACACGGATAATATCAGTACAAATTTGTTCGCTAGAAAATCGAAAAAGCAAATGTTCTCCTAGTAGAGTTTATTGAAAATAAGAATATGTTGCCAAGGAAGAACTTCTGATACTTGAGAAAGATAAAATCCATTGGCTTCGAGTTCAATTTTAGCTTGTTGAATCGACATTCGATGATCATCGTAGATATTCGGCATCCAACTATCTTCTAAACGATATTCAACAAGAACTAATCGACCATTGGGCTTCAATGCTTGACGTAGATTATGTAGAGTCGATGTTGGATCGATACATTCATGATAAACATCAACCATAAGAATAAGGTCAAATGAATTCGCTGGTAGATTGGCATTTGAATGTGAGGCATAGACAGGCACGATATTTTGTCCGAGACCGTATGCTTGAGCCGTCATCATGAGATGATTGAGCATTTCAGGTTGAATTTCTGTTGAATAAACACGTCCGTACGGGCCAACAAGACGAGCAAGACGAAACGAATTAAAACCAATACCAGCACCGATATCAGCTACGACCATACCTGGTTGAATGTTCAATGATGCAAGCATATAATCAGGATATTCTTGCATATCACGACCGAAACGCATTAAATGATGAGCATTACTATATGGCATAACTTCGCCGATTAAACGGCCCATATAATAATGACGATGTCCGTAGAATTGTTGTGCGTACGACGGCCAGTACATGCCTTCAATTGACGATTCAAAGACGAATACAGTTCGATAGATATACGCATAATTTTGTTTTCGAATGCTCGAAGCAATTTTGCTATTAGCCTTGAAAAGTCATCATGTATGTTACATACATTTATTATGGTTAATGATTCAGGCTAATGTGAGATCACGTTTTTTGATAGGCGAATTTGTAATGAGTCATTTAAAATGTTTTTTTTTTGATTTTTCGATATAAAAGGACATATCCGTTGATATTTATTCAGTAAATCATGTCAATACGCAGTTGTCTCGTTTATCTTTGTCTTTTTCTCAGCAGTATTCATCTCGGATTTTCGTGTGGGTGTTACGGCAAAAATTCATGTACATCCGATGGAATTCGTTGCAATGATTTTGAAAAAACGAATGCTTCGTGTCTGTGCGATTGTTATCCACCGTGTAATGATTGTGAACAACTACTTGAATCGAATTGTTTTTCCAATCGATTTCGTACACATTTTATTTTATCAACAAATCAATCGAAATTAATAGCAAACGTAAATGAATCAATTAATTCAATTTATATTATTGATCAATTGACGGGAGAAAAAGTCAAGTACTTATGGGATCCATGTTTGCGTCGAAAACTTCCCGATGGTATTCGTTTAACGCAAGATACAGATGGATTTTATAAATTCGATGGAATGTTACGTGAAAAATTGGATGAAACTTTGTTTGAAATCGTATTTAAAGCACCAACGAGTCAATTGATATCTTTGAATTTTACTTTCAGTGGTTTTGATAGAGATTTTTCTAAATAAATAAGTTCATTGAGAGCTGTTTGAAATCTCACATAATCAACGAATGGTAATTGAAGGCCTTGTTTTCGACAATCATTTCTCAATTGACTGATCATTGTATGTGGTGCAGTTAGTCGAGTCATTTTTGCTAATGCAAGTAAACATTTTCCATCGTACGACGTTAAAATTTTGGAAAACGAAGCTAACTGATTTGTTTCACACCAATTTTGCACGTCTTGATTTGTCCAATTTGAAATCTTATTATTCTTTGTCTTTGTTGTTTTATTTTCGATTGGTGATAATGTCGATAATTTTGCTACGATATCCTTGTGTTTTGTTATTAATTCATTTGCGATCTTCGGATGAAATGAAAGTTTCCAAATAATTTCATAACAAATCGGATAAGATTCACTTAATTCAATTAAAATTTTCAATCGATATGTTTCAGCAATAAGATTCTGTACGGATTCATGAATAACTAAAGTCAACAGACTATACAAAATCGACATTTTCTCGTCGTCGGAATTATTTAATAAATCAAATAATTTCATTGTTAATTTATAACTAATTCGATAGGTTGTCAACTGTTGTTCACTAACAATATGTCCGAGTAGAACACATGCATTGGTTCGAGTTGTTACATGTTGTAAAAGTTTTTCGACTAACAAATCACTATTCAAATAACAAGCAATTGTTTTCGATTCGATGCATAATCGATTGAAAATATTGAGAATCGATTCAATGAATAGAGACAAATTTTTATTGAGAAACATCGAGACT
>ERZ778026.1548-NODE-1548-length-28213-cov-94.959052_pt1 | contig 28213 bp, 23 predicted proteins | sample MGYA00375756_ERZ778026 | MGnify/ENA primary metagenome ERZ778026 (study PRJEB29350, sample SAMN05389820) | bioreactor metagenome | isolation source: Ammonium sulfate bioreactor | place: South Africa: University of Cape Town | collected 2014-02-18 ... | reverse complement strand
TCTCTCTCTCTCTCACTCTCTTCTCGGAATAAAAAGAAAACGAAGAAAACAGAACAGAAAAGCAATACTATCGTTGTGACTAGATTATCGCCTTGCTGTTGTCTATTCCAGAAGAAGTTATTAGATGAATTGGTGACTTATCTTTGAACATACTATTCATTAGTTTATTAATTTTGACTAATTGAAGATTAAGATCGAACAATATTTGACTTTTGAAGAATTTAACAAACTTTTTTTATCAAGAAAACAACCAACCTTATCTTTTATTTACCATTTAGAAAACAAGCAACTATGTTTATATAGATGTCACTAGTTGATTGTGCATTCCATTGACTCAGCAAGCGTCATTGGAATGGAAATGAAGATACTTTATCGGAGAGACAGTCACGTATTTGTGAAATAATTCACCTCGAAGGAAGTCAATGACTACTAGATCATGATCATGAGTAACGATTTTATTATAATAGTAATAATTTAATTTAAAAATAACTAAGAAGAATTTCTTCTTAAAACAAATGTTTATTTTTGAGCATCATAATGATTATGCTCCAAAATCAAGTGCCACATCACCACCAATATTAATAAAGTCGTCGAAACCACCTCCACCGATGGAATTCAATCCAACTCTGAGACCTATTTTAAGTATTCCAAGAATAATCTTTCCGATTATTTTTCCGCCACTGAACTTGTTAGATGATGTACCATCAACAGCATAGAAATAATTTTGATATGATCCATCTAAAATATCATCGAAATTCAGAATTCGATTCTTTGAAACATATTTTCATTTGATCTTACCTGTCATCCATGGATAGACTGTTGGATAAGAGTAGTAGAGCATTGGAGTGTTATACGATGAATAGTATGCCATTGTAATGAATACTGGTTAGTTGATTTCATTCGCGAATTTAAATACGAAGTTGGAAAAGGAAGTATGATAAATTTGTTTTAATTGACATGAGCGTGAATTTTCCATCTTTTTCATATTATCATGGTTATTTTTCTTTCGTTTCTTATGAGAAAAAAACCAGAAAATTACATGATTTCTTTCCCAGCATAACGTCTTCAAGCAAATGGACTGTGTCACATTTAATTAATGTCCTGTGTCTATTTTTTCTCTATCAATATTCGTTATCTTACGTCGAACGACACATAGGAATTCGGCGAAAATTGTTCGATTTTTCTTGAAGATTTTTTTTTGTTTGCCCAAAAAGAAATTCAAATATATGTTTTTAGAAAATGACTTAGGGTATATCAAAAGTATCGTGATTTATATTATAGGAAAACAATGAAAGATGGTAAAAAGATTTTGATTTCATATATGTATAGGACAATACGTGTCCTCTATATCGATACTATTTCATCAGTGGTCAGCGAGTAATTTCATATGAAAAAAATGAATGAACTTTAGGCTCTGTAATTAGTAATGAATAAGGAGAATTCTCGTGCTTATATTAAAGTGCGTATTGCACTTAACTTTGAACCGAAAGTCATTCACGACGAACTACATTCTGTTTTTGGTGATCAAGCTCCATTATATCCTACGGTTGCCGAATGTTATTATGATTATTTCTCTTCCGTTTCTTATGAGAAAAAAATCAGATAATTACGCGGTTTCTTTCCCAGCATCAAGTTTTCAAGCAAATGAACCGTGTCACATTTAGTTAATGTATTTTGTTTATTTTTTCTCTATCAATATTCGTTATCTTATGTCGAACGACATATAGGAATTCGGCGAAAATTGTTCGATTTTTCTTGAAGATTTTTTTTTGTTTGCCCAAAAAGAAATTCAAATATATGTTTTTACAAAAATTATAATAATAACGGATAACATTTTATTCGTAAAGAAGATTAAAAAAAAAATCTTCTTTCACATCGTATATAATCAAAAGAAAAAAAATCATTAGAATACCAAAGTTTCTATGTTAATATTCCGAATAAGAGATAAGTAATAACCGTTTAAAAGCCGACAATGGCTAATCCAATATCAAGACCAAGTTTTGCTATTTCCCATACAACTTTGAGTGGACCGTTAACCGCTGAACGTGCACTTCCGTATGAAGTTGGAGCTTCATGTGAATAGTAATTTGTCGGATACGAATCATATTCTAAAATAAACAAAAATAAACACTCGATTTCGATTGTATTGATTTTTTTATATTTATTATTTCACCTGGCATGTATGTCGTTTGCATTTGAGTTGAATATAGTTGTGTTTGAGGAATATATGTCGCTTGTCTGTGATATCTACTCATGATGATAGGTTGTTTTGTCAGATGACAGTTCGAAAATTGATTTGAAATCGAATGATAGTGATTCTTCGTGTATGTTTTCGTTTATATAGGCACTCAAGGTAGGAAGTGATTCAAAATCAGTAGATGTCTGCTCGATGATTACCTATATGGTATACAAACGCCTAATTAAAAAACATGAAACGACGACATTAGTCATTGCCTTTCGAAACCTTTTTTTTACCTGGACAGCTAACAACATATTTGAAAATCAATTGAAATACATTATGCTTGACATTTTTAATAATCGACCGAAACAAAAACTCTGACGAATTATTATCTCGATGAGAAAAATAAAGTTCTTATCAAAATTATCTATCTTCTTGCTCTGTCATGTTTACAGTAAATAAGTTGACTAAGGTCACTTCGAAATGTTTACAGAGAATGATGCAGAAAACGGACGTGTATCTTCAGTATTAAATAATGATGATGATGAACCGCTTGAACAAGATGAAAATCTTGCATTGAAAATGCAATATGTGAATAATGCAATCGATGAAATCGGTTTCACTCGTTATCAATTGAAACTTTTCTTTCTCAATGGTTTCGGTTATGCTGTTGATTCATTATTAATTCTTTTGAATGCTCTAACTCAACCTCAGATTGCTTTACAATATCAACCAGGTCAACTCAAAGCACAAACAATCTCGGTCAACATCGGTCTTTTATTAGGAGCTCTATTTTGGGGTTTTGGTGCGGACGTGAGTTAGTGTAGTTGCCAAAGAAAAAAAAAGTCGCATTTCATCGATTATTTCTAGCTTATTGGTCGTAAATATGCATTTAATATTACATTGCTTTGGTGTGCAATTTTTGCAATTGTAACCGGAGTGTCACCTAGTTATGTTGTTGTTTGTATTTTAATTGGATTGATGGCGTTTGGAGGCGGGGGAAATCTAATATTGGATACGGCTGTTTATTTAGAATTTCTCCCTGGAAAATATCAATGGTCGTTGACATTCATGGCAGCGTGGTGGGGCGTTGGACAAATGGTTGCTGGACTAGTTGCTTGGCCTTTTCTCGCGTATTATTCATGTTCGCCAAATGAAACAAATCGTACAAGTGTAAATGATTGTACGAATGAGAACAATTCGGGATGGCGTTATACATTTTATACATTAGGATCATTGGTATTTGCTCTTTCGATACTTCGAATATTGGTTATTCGATTGAAAGAATCACCGAAATGGTTACTTTCACAGAATCGTGATGAAGAAGTCGTACAAATTATTGATGAAATTGCTCAAGTTGCCGGCAAACAAAGTCCACTTAAACTCGAGCAACTTCGATCTGTTGGAACGGTTTCGAATGGGAATCAATCGAAAAAATACGATCCCAAAATTGTCTGGTTTCATTTCAAAGGTAAATCGAATCGAAAATTCACAATTGAAATAATGTTATCAAAAATTTTAACTAGGTCTGTTTTCTACTCGAAAAATGGGTTTTTCAACTATTCTTAATGTTGCTTCGTGGACTTTAATTGGTCTTGCTTATCCATTGTACAATGTCTTTTTACCATATTATCTTCGATCTCGAGGTGCCGAATCAGGTGATGGTTCAACATACACAACTTATCGTGATTATGCAATTGTCAATGCTTGTAGTATATTCGGTCCGATCATTGCCGGTGGTCTAGTTGAAGTTCGTTTTCTTGGCCGTCGATATACAATGGCTATTGGTGCGTTACTAACCATGATCTTTCTCTTTCTCTACACTCAAGTTAATACAGCAACTGAAAATTTACTCTGCAATTGTGCAATTAACATTTGTGTTAATATTTACTATGGTACTTTATATGCTTATACACCTGAAGTACTTCCATCGGCACATCGAGGTACGGGCAATGCAATAACAGTTGCATGCAATCGAGTTATGGGCATTGTTGCCGGTCTTGTTGGCTCGTATGCTGATCTGTCATCGAGTGTACCGATTTATGTTTGTGCTGGTTCATTTGCACTTCTTGCTTTGATTAGTTTCTTATTTCCATTCGAACCACGAGGCAGAACGAGTAGTTAATTTATTTATTTCAATGAAAAGAGAGAATGCAATCATATCATAGAAAAATAAATAACAATACTAAAACATATATTTACACACACATTCTATTGTATGTTTACTCGTTAGACCGAGGAGGTCTTAACGGTACTTGTTGTTCCGTTGTTGATGCAGATCTAAATAGATAAATTTCAATAAATCAATATCAATCAATCGATAAACTTACGTGTTATTAGCATCTGATGAATCAGGTTTTTTGTTTCTTAAATATAGAATAACAAGAAAAATAACAATACCAACAGCAAAAACTCCGATAATACCCGAGACAACTCCAATAATCACTGTCTTAGGTGAAAATAAAAATGTTCGTTTTCTAACAGATGAATTCGATCGGGAATCTAGAACGAAATGCATGATATCAGACGAGATTTATTCTTTCACAGAAAAACAAAATGCGAAGAGAAAAGAAAAAAAAAACAACATTTGCCACTTTTTTATTAGATTGGTTGGTGTTTATATCTGACAAAAAACGACTACGATAAGTACTACAACTAGATAGCTCAAATGTTCTAGACGAAAACATCCATTTGTTCTATAAGCCAAATCTTTGTCTGCAAGAAACAACAGATTATTCAAAGGAGAAAACAAAAAAAACAAAAAAAAATCATTGATAAACTTTATCGAATAGCTTACCGATATGACTTTTACTTGTATGTTTCGTAACTGTTTGTTCACCAACACCAGCTTCGTTTAATAAACGAACTTTAATTACATATTGTGTATCAGGTTGAAGTCCTTGGAGTTCAAATTCAGTTACTAATGGATCCGGTAGAATGATCGATATCGGTTGACCAGCTCGTTGTCTTTCAACCTATAAACGAAATTTAGGTTCAATGAAATTCGTTTTTGATTATTTAAAAATTTACTTTCGTATAAGATATTTCTGCTCGTGAAATTGGCGAACTTCCATCTGCTTCAATGACCCATTTAATTAAACAAGACATATCACTCATACAAAAATTATCCGCTGAGAGAATTTTAAATACTGGCACTTGTCTATCCAAGGTTCTTAATTGATAGGGAACCGATGGTAAGCCCTCGCCAGCTCGTGATTTCGCAACAATTTGCATTCGATAGAGAGTCGAAGGTTGAAGAGATTCAATCTGAAGTGTTTGAGGTTCATTGGGAACATAAGGAAATGTTAGAGTATTGATAGAATTTGGTATGCCAACGGGTTCATATTTAACAATATATTCGAGTAATGGTAGACCACCGAGTTCGAGCGGTGGTTGAATGTTTAATTGAATTGTGTTTGATTTTGGTTTGGCTTCAACAAGACGAACTTGATGTGGTGGTTCAGCACGACGAAGTGTCATCGAATATCGACCTATTCGAGGATTGATTGCCCGACATTCGAAAACCAAACCGAAATCAGACTCCATTGGATTGTACTATTCAATGAAAAGCAACAACAATATGTTTCTTTTTTGTTTTGTTGAATTTTCTCTTTAATTTACTGTTAATTGTGTTTCGAAAATGGTTGGACCGATTTGTCTTGTCAAGATATCGATTACTTGCGGATCGTTATCTTGAACAAGTATGTGACCTCCATCGGGATCAGCTATTGTTCGAATCATTTTCACCCATTGAACTGTTGGCGGTGGATAACTATCGAATTGACATTTCATAACCGCTAAAAATTCGACCGATTTTACTTTCGGCATAGGAAAAAGCAATTTTCTAACCTCGATAATTCACAACACCAAATATTACGGGAATAGTCGGTCCGATATAAACAGGTCGATCTACAATCAACGAAACATTTCAACAATCAGAATTTCTAAATGAATTTTTTAAAATTACATTCGACCAGCAGATTAGCATAAGCTGTTGTTACATCGGCAAGATTCTTGGCGATACATGTATAATTTCCGTGATGTTCTCGTCGAACGGGTTCGAAACGTAGCTCAATAAAACGGTTCATTGCTACTTGACTAACATCAACTGTGATGCCGTTAATCGGTTGTACCGGTGAACCATCGGTAAGAAGCCATTCGAGACTTAAACTTTCCGATGAACCACGGAGAACACGACAGGTGAAAACAGCACGTTGAGGAGGAGTGTTTTCATCGAGATTGATTTTGACAGGAGGAATCGGAGATAAACGAGGTGGAACTGAAAATTTCAAACAATGAAATTCAATTGATTTCGTTTAATAAACTATATTTACCAACAACATTTAGATTATATTCAGCTTTTTGTCCTTGTCGATCGTAATCGTTAAAAGCTTGACATGAATATCGACCATTATCAGTTTCATCAACATAATTTATGACTAACGTATTTCCACGAACCATAAACTTCGAAATTTCATTATTCCCAATCGGAACATCCTATTTCCAAGATTTTCTCGATCAAACAATGACAAAAAAATAACTAGATCATCACAAACTTGTCCATAAAACCAAAGAATTCTCGGCGGTGGCATTCCGCCTGCCTCGCAAATCAATGTTGCCGTTTGTTTTTCCACTGCACATGGTGCTGCACAAACAATTCTCGGCGGTGTTATTGGTTCTAAAAAAAACATCATTTTTCACGTCAAAAACTAAAACAATTGAACATACGAGCAATGACAACTTGAATAGGAATATCTCTTGATTCTCCTGTTTCGAGAACATCAGCTTGACACCAGAAAACATCGTTGTCTGCCAATGAGACTCGTTGAATTTTCAATCCATCATTAGTTCGTTCGTAGTTCGAAGAAATCACACGAACTTTATCACGTCCTCGAAACCACGAGATTTCCGCGGATGGATTCGCCAAAACTCGACATTTGATGATCACAGCTGAATTCAATTCAGCATATTGAATTGGATCAGCAAAGAACGTTATTGGAACTAAACAATAGATTACGCACGCGTTATGTTTATCATCAAAAGATATAAAATTCGATACCTTTAACATTAATTAGAATCGAACGTGACAACGGTCGTCCATGTTGATCTGATCCTAAACATTCCCATGCGCCCTGATCGGCTCGTGTCAAATTTCGAATACGTAATCGTAATCCAGAACGTTGACGCTCAATCGTTACTCTAGACACATGAAATTCATTGAAATGAATGAACTCGATTGGTTACTGTGTATGTGTACGTACCTTGCAGTATCATCTTCGACAATATCGATTTGTAAGGGCGATCGCCAAGTTGCTAACGAAAAGAAAACAAATCCGTTGATGAAAACAAAATATTGATTTTGTTCTACGAACCAACTCGAGCGTTTAATAGACCTGTACATGAAGCAATAAAAGATTTGAATTGATCACGTAAGACTATTGGTTCCGATGGTTTAATCATCAATTCACCATGAGAAATCGAAATTAATATACTAACTAAACAGTGAATTTTCGAAAAAGAAACATAATTGGATATTTTCATGAACACGAGTCGAATACGTACGATAGATTAATGAGATTTTAATGAACTTTAACATCATGTAACAAATTTGCTATAGACGTGTCTGAAATAACATATATACATATAGATTCGATTTTTATCAAAATTCAAATGTGAGAGAAGAAAAAAAAACCACAATCTACAGATCGAATATTAGTTCTCATAACCTTGGTTTGTTGGTATATGACTACTGTAAAATAAAATAAAAAAGGCACGAAATGTGTACTAGTAATTAGTATTATTGCATCGATCGGTTCGAACGAGAATATTCTGACCGAAATAAAGTAACTGGTCAACATTTGTTTTTACTTACTTTAGTTCAAATGATCTCGTTCGTCTTTGCCTTATTATTATTATTGTATATGTGTATATATGACCTCGCCTTCAACACTACGAACCTACATCGCCATCGTAAAATTCAATCTCAGTTTGTTCTCTTCTCTCTCTCTCTTGCGTTCTTTTTTGCGTTCGGGTTATGTTCCTTTTGTCAATATAGACACACTTTCTTTCTTTATTCTTTTTTTTTCTTCTTCTCCTCTTTCTTCTCTCACCTTCAATGGACACCAAATAATCAATTTTTTTTTGTCCCTAATGCCAAAGTAAACTCATCAGAAAACGAACAGTTCAAATCATTTTTTATTTGAAAGAAAAAGAAACTAAAGAAGGCAAACGAGCTTTCGTTGATCGATATTTTCGTCTTCCGCAAATGGGAATTGCATTCGATGGCGAATGAATCAAATCTTCATATCGTCCATTTTGTTCAACAGAAAAAACTAAAGCCATGCCAGGCCAAATATGCCATTCCATATGACAATGTAGAAACCACGGACCAGGATTATTCGCTGTAAACCGAAAGACAACATAACTTTCCGGTGGAATATTAAACGAATCTCCCATTGACAGAACCACAGGTGTCGAATTCAATGGCGGTAATAGTTTGTCGTAGGGATCTTCGTTGGTTTCTCGTCGTGTTCGATTGCATGTTCTCGGTTTGAATTCAGGAATTTTACCAGCAGCAATAAAATCCACTGAATAACCATGCAAATGCCACGGATGCAATTGTGGATCGTAGTTAATCATGAGAATTTCATAGGTTTGTCCGTATTCGAAATAGTGAACATGTGTCGCGTGAATATTGTTCACACGACCGATTCGTTCATCGGCTAGACTATGTTGAAGTGTTCCATCGAAATAATTTGCATGAAGTAACGGTTCTTTCGGTGGTTCGAATGTAATCCCATTGACTGCCCATTCTTCGAGTGCATCGATACGTGTTCGATTGTTCCAAACGACTTCGAATGCAAGTGTCACTCGACGAATAGCTCGACGAGCGTAACGAGTTTCGATTGGTTTTAAATATTCATATTCAAAAAAAGGATTTTCCGAATCGATGATCGATTCATCCAACGATTGAATTTGACGTTTATCCGTTGAAATATTCGAATAAATTAAATAAGCCCATGTCCATAGTGTTGGCGTTTGTCCGGTGATATTTTGCGGTGGTTTATAACTATTTCTACTTGCAACAAAAATTGTATATTTAAAATTAGGAATTCGATTACAATGAACAATCAAATCAAGTCTTTGTCCAATGGGAATATGCAAATGTGTGACATTAATTGGAGATATTTCGAGACTATCTCGAGCAACAATCGTTAGATTATGTTGATCGATCCAAAATCGAAATGGTATGCCACTAGCAGCATTTATCAATCGTAAACGTATTTGTTTACCAGCTGGACAAAGAAATTCATCGGGAGAATGTGCAGTCGAATTACAACGACCGAAAAATGATGCTCGAAGTGGAATGCATTGAGCTGGATATTCGTAACCACACGAATCTTTCCATGTCATGTTTCCTGTACAATCAGTTGTACGACAGTCGAATTGTCCGTGACCATTGATTAGAAAAGAAGTTGGTGGCCATGGATAGACCGGTCGAAAGCCAGGATACGCATCGAATGGACCTTGATATGCTGTCATAATCGTTGGCCAATCGTCGTGATACCATTCTTGTAACATAATGACATAATCATTCGATTGATCATAAACATATTTATGTTCAATTGGATCTCCATCGATGATTATCGGACCAATTAGTCCATCGGCATATTGTTGAGCACTATGCGAATGATACCAGAAGGTACCTGTTTGAGTTATGTTGAATTCATAGGTAAAATTTTCATAGGGTTCAATAGCACATTGTGTTATATGAACAGTTCCATCGGACCAAGGATTTTTAAACATATGAAGGCCATGAAAATGTATTGATGTCGATTGATCACGTAATAAATTTCGTATTTGAATACGAACGAGATCACCTAATCGAGCACGAATTGTTGGACATGGAAACGGTCGATCGATATTCCACGAAGAATTCGTATGATGCATGATAGTTACCGAACGAGGATATCCATCAGGATTCGATGGAATACTTCGAACGGTGAAATCATATTCAACAACAGACATTTCAATAAGTAAATTACGTGGATAAAGAAGAAGTAGAACAAAAATGATTAACATCTTTTTTTGTTTAGAAATTTTTCTGTTGTAATATGAAGTTAAAGTACATCTTCTGCGTGTTCTGTTATTTAAAAGATGAATATACTGTATTATATATTTGTCAGGAAGACAGGCTAATCCGCCCTGTTTCATTGATTATCGATTAAGAGGATTATTAATAAAAATCGAACTCAACATAAGCAAAGGTCGAACAACTGTTTGAGTCATATTCGATTACAAAATCGATATTATAGTTTGGTTAAACATATTATAAATACTATTTTGTTTTGTTTGTTATTTGATACATTAGCAATACGATCGATGACTCATCATAAATGTTTTTTCTTCTTTTTCTCCACACGTCATCAAATTCATAAAAAAAAACTACGTAAATAAGAGGAGCAAAAATACTTTTACCTTCAAAATGGATAAATTATTCTCAACGATTCGAGGAGTTGGACCACGTCGAAAACCAAATGTAACTTGGCAACATTTATGGCCGGAAAATCAAGCAAAACTTGCTGTCGAAGAATCACGTTTTGGTCAATTACCAAATGAAGTTTTATTGCAAATATTTAAATATCTAAATGTTCATGATTTGGGTTCTGTTTCATCAGTTTGTCGTTTGTTTAAAATGATTGTTGATCAAGATGAAATATGGAAAACAAAAGTTAATTGTAAGTTGAATTCTAATTTTATTTTATTTTATTAACTAAATTTCGTTATTGAAAATAGCATCAGTCAAATTATATTCGAAATCATTCAAACAAATGTATATGGATTGGATGTATGAGAAATATCTTCGTAACGAAGAACGAGAACGAGTCGAACGACATTATCACGAACGAGCAGCACACGTTGCTTGTGGAATGAGATGTGGGCCACCTCAATATCCACTACGACCTAAAGGTAAACATAAATTCGTACCAATTGGTGGCTTTCAACAGCATCCAAATGAATCACAAGACATGTATATAATTATATTTCGAAAAGTTTTATCGATATTGATCTCTTGTTGTTTAGGTTAATTGAATTATCAGTTAATATTGATAAAACAGCTGTTGAACTCATTTCATTACTTGAAAAAGCATCGAAATTTCAAGAAACTTGGCGTCAATCGTTAACTATCAAACAAATGTTGACAAGATACTATCGATTTCTTCAATTGAAGTCTTCAAATCCAACTCTTCTTTTAATTCCAACATTGGATATTGAAATGATTTGGCAAACACATTTATTACGACCTCAAATGTATCAAAATGATTGTATGAGATTATTTCATCGAGTTATCGATCATTCTCTCATTCATAATGAAGTTGAACAATGTTTAAAAGAACAAGCATTCATCGACACATGTCATCTATACAAAGAACGTTTCGGTGAAGAATACTGTCCATTGCCACAGCCGAAAGAGCCCGCGCCTAAATACGAGCATCCTTTATTTGGTAGATTAAAAGAATTGATTCCAATCTATTCGTATTGGGATGAAACATATTTCGAATTTTCAAAAGATCCAACGAAAAACTATGATGAAAATCCATTTTCATTTACCGAAGCTGATGTGATTTTGGATGGCAATTGGCTTAAATTGTGTAAAAACTTCCTGTGCGATATGATGACAAAAATTACAATTCGAGGCTATTATCGAGAATCCGATAAAATCAACCTAGGTTCAAGCATATTGAAGAGATTGAAAAAATCTTACGAAAGATTTTTATATATGAGTGTTAAATATCCACCAACAAATGGTTATACTTTTATTCATCCAACTTATGCTGTAAGATACAAAAAAAAAGAAAATCCAACTGAATTCTATGTGTTTTTGTTTTGTTTAAAAAATAGATTGATATTATTTGGCATTCGCATATGCAAGAACCGATGAAATACGTATCTGATTGTAAACGTTTGATTGGTTATGTTATTGATCATGCACCATGGCCATCCGTCGATGGAAAACAAATGAATGAAGCTTGCAAAGATACAGAAGATGCATGGAAAAAAGAATTTCAAAGTGAAATGACAACAGATCATTTGTACAATACAACGAACAATAATTATGACTACTGGGATGATTAAAAATCTTTCATCATTATTCTTTTTTTTGCTAAAATAAAATTAATCACGAAAAGTTGTATTGTAATGCTTGCAAATTTAACATGTATGTAGATCTGTCGTATTGATTTTGAAAGATACCTATCTGGTAAAAGCTTTTGATAAAAAGAAATTGATTGAATTAAGTGTCAATATATAGAATGTTTATTTCCAAAACAAAAACAGATGATATAGAAAAGTAATATAACAAAAGTGAAAACAAGATACATTATTCATTAAATGAGCATACAACTTTAGCAGACAGCTGTTTTGATACTAGACCTTTCTTGGAATATTTTTATCATATTTTGGTCTTTCATCACTTGGCATTCCAGGTTTCTTCATTCGGCCGAGTTCTGCTTTCTTTGGTATCACAGGGATAAGTCTTAAGGGTGTCTGTCCAGCCAATTCGTGAGCTAAAGTCATTCTATTATTAATAGCAACGAGCTTATCCTGATACGAAAAAACTTGTATTGGACATATGGCAGGACCGTATTTCTTAATAGCGTTTATACCTGCAGGTTCAATAGGTTGACTCGCAATCATTTCTCTTACTGGCTTTGGTAAAAAGCGTTCAGCTTCGGGTCTCTCACACTTCGAAAAATTTGCATTAACATTCGCTTGAGAATACAAAGGATTACGGGTATCTGGAGGGTATGTGTTTTCTCTCCAATAACTAGCCACATTGTTAAATTCGGTTCTCATTGTGTCAGATTTCTCCAATGCATCTCCACACATTTCTCGAAAGTGATCTAAACGTCGATTTAACGAATCATAAAACATATTTCTCATTTTCGGATCATCAGCGATCACTTCTTGAATATCTGTATTAGTGATATCATGTATTATTGTTTCTAAAATAATTTTTTCTCTATCGTCCGAAGAATATTCTTTCATTCCAGCTAGAACTTTCTCGAGACCTTCCTTGAGTTTTTCTCTCGATGACAACTTAGAATCGTTCAATATGGCGTCAACGGAATGTTTTCGAGCTCTAGCATTGTCACCTCCAGCGTATAATAAACTCTTATCGGAATTTTGTTGAAGTAGATTAATAGAAGGCATCATTTTAAGATACGCATCGGGATTTTCTCTTATTCCAGCAGCTGCTATTTGTCTCAACTCATTCGATGACATATTCGTTTGTGCGCTAAGTGTATCAAATAAACAATTAGTTGGACCTGTCGTTCGAACATTATTTTCACCCTTAACACTAGTATAATGTCCAATATCACCAGATTGACCTTCGCTAAAATCGACTTCCAATGGTTCTCCATTGTTAGTATCACCAATAGTTAGATCATATTTTCCATCACGATAAATTTTTATTGGACGACCAAGCTTCGCACTAATTGCAATCATATCTTTTAAATCACCTGGACCATCATTTTCGACGTTACAAGCAAGATTTTCAACTGCAGGATGGATATTTTCGTCTCTTGTTTGATTTTTATCAGTCGATTTTGGTAAAAGATTGCCTGGCTTAATAATCATATTTTGTGCTCGACGATTTGTTATTTGTTCTTGTAATGTTCCTCGACTATCGGCACAAGCACGTTCGATTTTATCTGCTAAGTGATTTACTGTGGCATCAACACCAGCATGAACTACTGGATTAATCAATGTTGCATTAATACGGTTCGTCATATAGTTTACAAGGTGACTCGTAATATTTTTTGTTATTATATTTTTTTCGAATGTATATTCCAAATCTTTCGTTGTTTCTGTGTAAATGCTATTACATACGTTCATAACATAGATTTCATGAGTTTCATATTGAGGTAATTTAAATGTTGGTTGTTCAAGTGGTTTGAGTACTTGAATATGATGTTTATCGATATATTGTTGTCTTCTTAATGATTCAGCTATATCTTTAAATGTTCGTATATCAACATCTGTTGACGTAGTATTCGTTTGAAGTACATGATCGATTTTTAATTCATTTTTAGATTTTTCTAAATCCTGATTAAATTCCTTGAAAAATTTTTCTAAAAATGTCATCAATTCTGCAAGACATTTTCCTGCAGCAAATATTTGAATCGTACGTCCGGTAACACCATTTGTGTAATGATTTAAAATTCCTTTTGCAATTGTTATACTTGCTTCAACAAAACGATTGCTTTGTGGATGAAGAATTCGAAAAACAATTCTATCGACCTGTTGATAATAAACATTTGGTTTTTGTAAAGCAATATTAACTGATAAGAATTGGTTAATGAGTTGATTTTGTTGAACTTTGTCATTAACTTTTGATTCGATATTTTTTGTAATTTCTTCGTTGATTTGTTTACTTAATTCAGCTAAAACTGTTTTATCTAGGACAGTTTTTAAAACTTCTTTAGCACCAGCTTTAACAAACGAATTCACAATCTGTTTACCAACAAGGTTCCAACCAGCTTTCGTAAACAAACCAATAGCTTGTTGACCACCAATTGTTGTTGCTTTAACGAGACTTGCACAACCTTTAAAACCTGATTTCATCAATTGACCTGCTTCTTTCAATGCTCCCAATCCACATGTTGCTATTGTTATTGTCAAACTAATAGCTTTCTGTATTTTATATTCTTCCCAACTGAATTCACCTGTAATTCCACATTTAATTGCAAATATCATATCATTAATGCCTTCACTTAAAAGCATATTACCAAGAGTAGCAGCTGCACCACATGAAAATACAATTAATGCTGCACCAGCAGCTGCTTGTGCAAGACCGATAATACCAACAGTAATGATATTCATCCATGGTGTTGGCTCTTTAGCAGTTAATTGAAAAAATCCAACAAAACCACTTTCTTTAAATTCATTGATGTCTAATGTTGGTTTATTAATCTCACTAAAGAATTCATCTAAAACTTTATATTCTAAACAAAGCTTTTTATCATTTTCTTCAGTTTCTTTAATAACGCCAATTCCTTGTTCGATTAAACTTTGACATAAATATAAAAGATTAATTCGATTCATAATTTGTTCTTCAGCGTCGTTTTGCACTTTCCCATCGGTTTTATTTGGATTTGTATCAAATGAAATTAACATAACTTGATATTGATTAATGAAAATATCGTCAAGTGTTTTCAAAGCTTCTTCAAGTTGTGTTTTTGCTTCATTTTTATTTTTTGTTGATTTTTTTATCAATGCATACGCGAGATTATAACGAGCACTAACAGCAAATGTTGAATCAGAATCAATTGCCACTTTTAGAAGTTCGATCGCTTGATCGTAATTCTTCTTTTCGTATAAATGATAATTTGCTTTTAAAATTAAATAAAATGGATTTTGAAAGATTTTATTCGAAGAATAATCAGTAGTGATTTGTTTACTAAATTCACTGAATTTTCCTTCAAGAATTTCATCAGTAAGTTCGGTTGTTTGATTTGTAGTCATTGAATCTTCTTTAGAAAATGTTGTTTTAAGCCAAAGACCCCATTGTTCTTCAACAGAATCGAGTTTATATGTATCATTTTCTTGTTGACGTAAATTCTTTCTTAAATCACAAAATTTTTGAAATAATTTATCACGTCGTAGAATATTTTTTAAATCAACATGTTTAGCTCGTTCGATAAGAAGTTTTTCTCTTAAATTTCGATCTTCTTTCAATTTTTCCATATGGTGATATTGATTTTCAGTATCGTAGACAATCAATTGAGCTGTGCCACGTTTTCCTTGTCTTGATGTTCGACCAAATGCCTGTTGTTCAACACGAGTATTCAATGGTAAAAACGTAACTAAAACATGAAGACCACCGTTATCTTCAACTGGACGCGTCGTTCCAATGTCTGTACCTCGACCAGCTAAGTTCGTTGCAACAATAATTTCTCCACAATCAAGTTCATTTTCGATGGCATTTTGTTCTTCATTATCACTTCGTGTGTAAAGTTTAATCTTTTTTTTCAATTCATGATCTTTTTCAATTAATTTCTCATAGATTTTCGTTGCATTTGATTTCGTTTCACAAATAACTAAAATTGCACGTTGATAAACTTTCGATTCGGTTACTATCGATCGAGTACATTCATCTAACCAATCATCTTCAGATTGACAAAATTGATCCGAATATAATACGAATTGAGTATATTTATATGGTGGTATGATTACAAAATCAACGTTGTAGATATGATGAATTAAATCTTTTGCTTCCTGAGAACCAAATGTTCCCGTTAAACCGAAAAGATTCTTTCCATAACGACTAAAATATGCAACATTCGACAAGAAATTCGTTGTTAAATTTTCTGCACTAATTCTTAATCGATGTTTAATTTGTAGGAATTGATGTAGTCCATCAGGCCACGAAGTATTCGTTTGAATAATACCCGTATTTCGATAGTCAATTGGTACAATGGCTTTCTTTCCGTTTTTCTCATCACTAATTAAATAATCGATATTTTCTCGATAGGCAAATTTCGCTTGCCAAGCATTGAATATCCATTTAGGTAATTGTTGTTGAACGAATGACATTAAATGTTTTGGAATATGTACGAGAGCATTTTCGGAATCGAGTAATTTATTTTCAACATAATTTCGAATATGTTTTTCAATAAATTCATATGGATCATTGATTTCAATAAAATTCTCTTGATTATCGTCAGAAATAGTCGTTGACGTTTGAAGAACTTTTCCGTCATCATCAGCTTCGACTCCTTTGATTAATATAATTTGTCCATTTTCATCGAATCGAAATGGAACTAAAATACAATATAATTTATTTTCAATACGAACAATTCGTTCATATGTTCGATTGAGTTCTTGCCAAATTAAAGTTAAAATAATTTTTAATTCATCAATAGCTGGTATTTTATTTGATAAACGACAAACTTTAGAATTTTCATCAATAAACATACTATCAACTTCATCAACAATTGCAACATCAAATTTTCTTCCACATCGTGTACCCAACAAACTGTATTCATCTTTTAAAATATCGAATTGATATTCATTCACATTTCCATAGACAATATCACATTTATAACATGATTTCACATTTGATGTTCCACTATTTTCTCCAACGGCAAGACTTAACATTTTATAGAATGTTTTCTTATTATCTGCATCACGTTTAGCCAACAAAGGTGATGTTGTTACAACATCAACTTGTCGTCCATTTAGAGCTTGTATTGCTGCAAACATGGCGATAATTACACTTTTACCTTCACCAGTTTTAATTTGTGCTAAACGAGCAATTTCTTTTTCAGAAGCATCTAAGAGTAATAACAACGAAAGAATTTGTATTGTTCGAGGTTCGAATTTCTGCTTAGGATTATGCAGATAGATTGCACGTTTAATAACACAAATCAGTTCGATTTTTGTTCTATCAGTTTTATCCTTTTGATTTGATTTGTACTGAGAAGTCCACTGAGTGATTTCATCTTCATTCCATGTTTTAATAGCTTTTCCGATTGAATGAAATTCTGAATCTGAATCATAAACTGAACTCAATTGTCTATACTTATCTTCAATAAAATCAATATTTTGTTTATCACTAAGCCCATTTGATCGAATTTCATTAATGAGTTCTGTTAAATCTTTTTCTTTTTCATTTTTATCGAATGAAACCGAAACTGCAAATTTCTGAATTTCCTTAGTCCAATCTTGACTTCGAGTCGATTTAAATATTGATTCTATTTTATTTTGATATTGATTTGATATTGAAAAATTCTGAATAACTTTTAATGAATGAATAAAATTATCGATCATTATTTCAAACGATTGATCATGTTTAGTTTTTAAAATTTCAATTAATCGTTCGAAGATTTCAAATGACCAGTTATTCAATCGCATTTCGAGAACAATCGATCGAAGATTTTGAAATCGTTTTAAATCATTGAATTTTCGTTGTTGACAAACATCGCGAAATCGTTTTTCAATTAAATCCGATTGAATATCTAATGTCCATGAAAATAAATCTTTCGCAACAAGTTCTCCAGTAAAATAATCATTTAGGTTTAGTTCTTTTGAAACGTTCTTTTCAACTAAATATCTTAAAAATGCAATTAATTCATCGAACTTTTCAATTCGATAGATTCGTCGGAGAAAATGTTCGCTCATTGAGAGATTAAATCCGAGTTTAGATAACAAGAGATCGAGTATTTGTTCAGCTTGTTCATTCTTCAGATGAATATTTTCATCGTGTTTGATATATGAATATTGATCGATTATATAATAAATCCAATGAATTTGCAGATTTTTTAAACAATCAGTCGAAGATGAGTTTGAAAATATTTGTAATGCTTCCGGATTCGTTTTTAATAAGAATAAAATTTGATTGATTTGTTTGAGAGTAAATATTGTCGAATATTGTTCAGTAAGTTGAATGAGAATTTCATCTCGTTCGACTGAAAATGATTTAAATAAAAAATGTTTTTCGAAATTATTTAAATTCGAATAAAATTCTAATTCATCTAATTTTTCATATTTATTTTTTTCAGCAATAGTTTCTAAAAGATTGTTGCATAATAATTGTCGACAAAGTAATTCTAACGGATACATTGCAACGATATTCAATTGACTATGTTTCATACGAAGACAAATCTCAATGAAATGTAATCGAGCTTGAATTGGTAGATCAACGATTTGATTGAAAATAATTTCAAAATGGAAGAAAAATCGATGTTGAACTAAGAATTTGTAAATATTCTCTTTCATTGTTTGTGATGGTTCATACGTTGGAATGTATTTGAGAATGTTTAACACTAATTGAGGATTTCTTTCAAAATGATTTTCTAAATGTTGAATGAGATCACTATCGAGTATAGGTTTGTATTTCACTTGATTTTGAAGAATTTTAAGAAAATTTTCATCTTGATAATGACTCGTTTTCAGAGAATTCATTGTGTTCGAATTCAACTCACAACCATTTTGTGTAGCTTGAAGAAGAATGGGAAGACTTTTATCGAAATTTTCAACGAGATATTCTTGAGTATTATCGAATGTTTCTTGTGTAATTTGTTGTTTGAAATGAATTGAAAGATGATTTAAAATTGAAATTAATCGACTTCGATCGAATTGAGAATTTTTCATCAAACGACTGAGGTGATTGACGAAATTCGATGATAATTGTTGATGATGGTTGATAGCTAATTCAATCAGATCGAGCACTTCTTTTTCGATGTCTTTCATTTCAGATGGATTTGCTAAAAAATATTCTAATGAATCTATTCCATTCAAAGATAATTCTCTAGTCGATTGAAGACAATGTTCGATTGTTTTCTTTTTCGTTTCAAAGTTCGATTTCGATTCTCGTAAATCTTTTAAATCAATTTCTAATTGAATTTGATTTGATAAATCTTTTGACATTGATCGATGATTTTTTAGAATTGCTTTCAGACAATCAATAACAGAATTTCGTAAACTTTGTTCATCACTTTCAAAAACAACATCTATCAATTGTCGTAAGATTTCATCGGAAAACGATCGTTTCATATCGATCAATGATTTGCATATTTCGACTACGATCGTATTTAATTGTTTTTCTTTGATAAATTTGAAAATAAGTTCAATTTGTGTTGAATTTAGATCTGTTAATTGATTCTGGAAGATTTTTAAAACGATTAGTTTATAATCAATTGAAGAATTGGGAAAATTCAATGATAATTCGATAAGTCTCAATTGATATTTTGATAGACGATATTGTCGAGATAATAGTTTGCTTACCATTTCGAATCGTGCTGATGGATTTCCGTAATCAAGAAGTTTTTCTTCGTTTGTAAAATCATCGATTTCATCCTTTGAAAGATATTGTTTGAGTATATTGAAAATAATATCTCGTAATTCAACTGTTAATTCAAGTTCATCATCATCATCACCTGCATAGATTCTTTTAAGTGAATCTATTGTTGATTGAGAAAGTTGGATTTTTCGTTTAACAAAAGCATTCAATACTAAACAAGAATAATATTTGATTTGTTTACTCGATGAAGCCGATTGAAAATAACTTTCGATTAATTCTAAAGTTCCTTTAAGAGGAAAATTCGAAGATGTTGAATTTTCCAAAGTATAAGTTATTGTTTCAAGAAGAAGACTTTGCATATTCGAATCGTTTGAATTTTGTAATAAATTAATCAATTTCTCATAAATTTTCAGGTTGATTTCAATTTGATTTCGATTGATTAAAAATTTTAATATTTCAATCATGTAGATCGAAGATAAATCATCATTGAGAAGAAAACTTTGAAGTTCTTCAGTATTAAATGTTTGTCCATTTTGAACGAAAACTATGTATAGAATTTTAATTGATATTTCTGATCGAGTTTCTTGAAAGTGTTCAAACAGAGTTTTGATAAGATCATTAGAGAATTGGAGATTATTTTCTGCACAATTAACTAATACTGGTATTAGTTTATCAGAACCCATTTTTAATATTCGATTGATAGCTTCAAGTAGATTGATTGGAACGATTTTCTTGTCGAATGTTTTCTCATGAAAATGTTGAATTAGAGTCTTTTCAAACATTTTCCAAACCGAATCAGCATGTTCGTTTTGTAGAAATTCTTCAGTCAAAGCTTCTAATTTCAATAAATCACGTGTGTATGTTGGAATATCAATCTGTTTCGAAACGATGTTTTGTAATGAATTCGAAATTGAACGACGAATCGATGGATTCACATTTCTTTGTAATCCAAAACAAAGATTTTCGATTTCATCTGATGAAAATTGATGATTGAAATTTGATTTCAAAATAATTTCTAATAAATTCGATGCATTCAATGTGAAAACTTCATTCGAATGTGAGATCAAATCAGTAATGAATGTACAGAGTTTGTCAATGTATGGTTCGATATTTTCATGATACTTTTTGATTAAATCTTGAAATGTTTGTAAAGCAATGAGAGATAATGTCGAATCTGAATCATTGAGTGCATTTTCTAATGCATCGATTTCATAGTTAGTGAAGACTTGTTCGGTTTGAGCAGCAAATTGAAGGATTAAACACGAATTTTGACGTATTTCTTTGTGAAGTTCATTTTGATTGAGAATATTAACAAATTTTTGAAGAGGATATTTCGATAGATAACTTCTTTGATATTCACCAATGATTTTTAATGTAAAAATCGAACTTTGCACGAACTTTTCTTGGTCAAGTCTTTGAATAAAAATGTCAATTGTCGAATTGATTATTGATTCATTTGTTTTATCATCTGCGTATTTATACGATAATCGACATAGTTTTCCAAATAGAATTGTGAGTTGTATCGATTGATTTTCTTTTAAATTTGAATCGTTTAAATATATTTCCAATAGATTTCCATTCAATTTAGTTAATTTCAATTGTTCGTCATTTAGAACGTAAAGAATTTTCAAACAATAATTGAATAATTGTTCGTTATCAAAAGCTTTCGAATTGAAACAAATCGAAATATTATTACAAAAATTCGATGATAAATCTCCATCGAATAATTGATTTTCAATTGCTCGATGAATGATAAATGATGCTGCGAGATTGACACGAAAATTTTTATCGATCGTATTTGGAAAAATGAACATTTGTGAAAATGTTTCCAATAGGTCAGCATCGATTTTATGTCGTTGTTTTAAGAATTGAAAAATAAATGAACTTATTAAACTACAATCATAATAATTCTTATCCATATTCGGAGAGATTTTTGATAAATATGTTTTGATGTTTTCAAGAATTTCTTGTGAAATATTGATTTGAGGCTGCTTCCGAATGAGTATTTCGAAAAATGTGATTATCTTTGTTTGATAGTTCGTTGAATTATCCTGTAATACATTTGAAAGTGAATTTAATAGTGAAGGTTTGAAATTAATATTAATCGATTTTTCGATGATAGAAATGAGAATTTGAACTGCATAACGTTTCAACAATTGAGATTGTTCCTCTTTTAATGCAGTTTCAACTGCGTCTAAACATAGATTCGACACATTTTGATTATTTTCAATCAATATATCAATGATTCGAATTGCATTTTCTTTTGCCGACTGTCCGTGATTGTTGATAATAACATTGCAGATTCGATTGTAGATCTCTTCGGATAAGATCACTTTATTATTCGCCAAAGCCAAGAAAATTCGACAAGCATCACGACTCAATTCTCTATTTAAAAGATCGTCGGTATATTTGATCAAATCAGTATCGTTTAAATTTTCGCCATTTTCAATTTGTTCGAGAAGAGTTTCAATGGTTTCTGTCATTTGACAAATATCTGAAATTCATAGAGAAATGAAAATTCGATTTATTTTTAAAAGCAAAGTTAGCGACGAGCATAAACATTCGTGTTATAATTTCTGTTTTGCACTACTTCGTTCTCAACTCTATTTTTTTCTTTCTCAAGACGTTCTCGTCGTTTGATTTTAACATCCGATATGTTTTGTCGTAATTCTTTGATTGTTGCTGTGTCATGAGTAATTCTCATTCGTTTCGACAACCATTGATCATTTAAACCTTGAACATTTTCATCTAATTCAAGTTGTTCTCTTCGAGATTTCTCGACTTGATCGCCAATATCAATATGACGTTGTTCTAAATTCTGATAAACTTTCTCTTGATCGACGAGTTCATCGAATTTGACTTGTAAATTATTGTCAATTCGTTGAAGTTCTGTATTTATATTTTCCACATGATCGCGAGCAATCTATTCAAAATAAACATCGAATACGTTAAAATAAAAACGAGAAATTGATAATTACTCTTTGCGCTTGCAATTGATTGTCTCGTTGCTCTTCGAGTTGATTTAACTCAATTTGATTCTGTTGAAGATTTTGTTCGTATTCAGCAATTTGTGTTTGAATACGTTTGACTCGATCTATTTGATCGGCATATTCAACTTCGATTTGACTTTTTTGATGCTTTGTATGATCTAAATTCATTGCAACTCGATGTATTTGTCTGGTTTTGTTGATCATTGCTTCATTTTGCTCGTTTAATTCCGTTCGCAAGTTTTCCACTTGGGTTTCTAGCTTAGTTTTTTCTTCTCTTGTTTCCTCGAGTTGTCGTTGAAGATCTGTTCTTGTAGTTTCAAGTTTTCTGCTTTGTTCTTGTTTAAGAGAAAGCTGGTTTCGTTGAGTTTCAATTTGTTCGTTTAGCTTTTGTTTATCTTGTGTTGCAGTGTCAATGGCTTGATTGATCAGATTAAGTTTATTTTTAATTTCATTTACTGCTTTTTCCTTGTTGAAATACTCCGATCGTGCTGTTTCGAATTCTTTCTGTTTTGTTTCAATTAAGTCTTCTGTGGCTTTGATCTGATTAATTTTAGCTTGATGTTGAGCTTCTAAATTCGTGAGATTTGTCTTTGCATCTTCATGTCTTTGTTTTGCTTGTTCTAAATCGTTGTTCGCTTGTCTCAATTGATTTTGAGTTTGTTCTTGTCTTCTTTGTAAAGCATCTTTTTCAGCATTAAGTCGAATAACTTGATTTCGTTTTTCTCGAAGTTGAGCTTGAATTTGATCGACTTTCATAGTTTGTTCTCTTTGATTTTCTCGAGCTGTCCCTAATCGTTGTTGAACATTCTTCATATGTTCAGTATCATTTTCTACAACCGTATTTTGTTGATCTACTGCTAATTGAGCTTCATTTTTCACTTCGATTTGTCTTTCCCAATTTGTTTTACATACAGCTAATTTTTCCTGTTCTCTAGTAAGATCTTCAGCGGCTTTCTCTCTCGCTGTTTGCGCTTGTTCGTGTGCTGTAAGTGCACGATCGCGTTCTTCAGTTGCTCGTGTTAATTTTTGTTTGGCGTCATTTAACCGTGCTTTCAAAGAGGCAATCAATGCTTCACACCGACTGATATGAATATATATTATAGCAGCAGCCGCGAGAGCTCCTACTATTAATGCTAATGCAGCAGCAAGTAATATTAGAAGCCAATCTAAATAATTTTCCTCAGCAGCCAATGAACTCTCTAGACGTCCAACAACAGCTTCTGCTTGTTGTTGTTCTCGAATAGCTTTATCGGCAGCTTGTTTCGCTTGTCGTTCTCGTTCTTCAGCTTGATTCAATCTATCTTGTGCTTGATTTGTTGCTGTTACTTGAGCTTCATACGCTCTTTGTAATTGTAATTCGAGTTGTTCTTGTCGATGGAGATTATCGGTTAATTGTCGTAAACGTTCTAAACTAGCTTCAAGTTGAACTTTTGCTTGACGAAGTTCTTCTTCGATTCGAGCAACAATTGCATTCAATTCTTCGAGAATCGTCTGTTCTCGTCTTAATTCATCTTCTAAAACTCTTTGTTCATCTTGAGCTCGATTTAGTTCTCCTTGTTTATCCTGTAATTGTTGATTGGTCATTTCGAGTTGTTCTTTCACACGATTCACTACTTCCTGTGCTCGTTCAAGTTCTTGTCTATAAATAATTAGTAGAAAAATCTATTGGTTTGAATTTATCTCTTCTTATCATACTTTCTTTGCTCAACTAAATTCGTTGCTTCTCGACATTGTTGTTCTAATTGATTTCTTTCCTGAATAAATGTTGCCAATTGTGTTTGTAATGTCTTAATTTCATTTTCTAAATTTTCGACAATTTTTCGTGCTTGCTCGACAGCTTCATTTGCACGTTTTAATTCGGCTTCAGCAGCCAATTTCTCTCGATTTCTTTCTTCAATAAAATTCTTGAGATCTGTTTCTTGTCTCTCATTCTAAATAACAGCAAACTAAATAGATATGAAAATATTTCTAAATCTCAATACTTGTCGTAATGATTCTTCAATGGTTTTCATTGAATTTTCTAAGATTTGAATTTCAATATCGATTTGTTTTTGTTGTTGTTCTAATTGATGCATGCGATCTGTTTGTTGTTGAAGATTTTGTATACATTCGGCTAGATTATTTTGAGTGTCTTTTAACTGTTTATTGAGTTCGTCGACTTGACTTTTTAACTGTTCGAATTCGGTTTGTAAAGTTTTTTCTTCGTTTTGCAATTGTGCAAGTTGAGTATTGAGATTTTCGATTTGTTTTTCAAGTGATAATAAACCTTTTTGATTTTCTTTTAAGATTTGAATTAATTTCTGGTGTTCTTTTTCGAATAACTGTTTTTGATTCGTTAAAACATTGATTCGTTCTTGAATTTCTTTCATTTTGTCATTTTCAAGAATTAATAGATTTTCTTGTTGTTTAAGTGTTAATTGATATTTATCTTGTTGAGCAGTTAAAGCGGATGTTTCTGTTCGTAATTTCTCGAGTTCTTGTTGCATAATCTCTATTTGATTTGTAATATCAACTAACTGATCTGTTAGAGTCTTAAGTTGATCAGCATGTGCCTTCTGTTTTTCTTCGGCTTTATTCAAAATGGTTTGTAGTTGGTCTAGTTCTTGATCAGCTTGATTAATTTGAATTTGCAAATCATTAATATCCGATTCATAGTCGAAAACTTTTTGTTTATCAGTTCCGTCTAGTTTTTGTACTCTTGATTCGAACTCATCGAAATTTTTTACTTCTCTACGAGCTTCAATTTCATCTTCGGCATTTAATTTACTGAATTCTAATTCACGTAATAGATGAATATTTTGTTCTTGTAAAACAAATTCTTCTTCTTCTTCTTCACCAACCTTAGCCGGATTGTAATTTGTTGCCATGAATAAATTATATCTGAAATATTCAAAACAATATGTTTTCATACAGTTTAACGAAGAAAAAAGAGTTTTATTGAAAATCAATTTCTTCGTTGAAAAGGATTTGTCACATAGTTATAAACCGATGATCGTTGAGTTCGTTGTTGTGAAATAGCCAAACGTTTATTATCGTAATCTTGATTATTTTGGCAGATATAATTCCAATCTTCGATCTTCATTGTTGATGGACTATGTTTACCTTTTTTACAACCTTGCATTGCGCTCGATGTTTGTAAAGTTTGATTGCAACAAATATATTTAAATCGTTGTTTATCTCGTTCTCGTCTTTCTTTTTCTTCTTGTGACAAGTTTATTCTAGTATTAGCTGAATCAGCTTCTTCATTCAATAGCATCAAAATCGCTTGAGATGGTATGAATTTTGTCAATGTACTCGACTGATTATCATAAACAAATCCATCATGATGCATACATACGCCCATTTTATTATCATCTTCTAGATAATAATCATTACATTGAACACAATAAATTCGTTGATTAGCTCGATCTTCATCGGCTTTTTCTCGATCGATTTCTGCTTGTGAACGTGTAAATTTCGTGTCATCATAAAACTGTCGAAGAAGAAATTCATCTCGTATGGTCATTATTGACCATTTTTCTTTGGTTAAAGATGTATTTTGATCGTTAGAACTGAATGTTGGCGGTTCAACATAAGCACTTTGAAATTGATTCTGAATAAATGTATAAATATTATGATTAATCAATGATAAATTTGTTGATCGACCCGTTGATGAATCACCTTCACTTCGATTGATTCCAACTAAGGAATCTAAATCATAAACAATCATCGAACGACGATAGGCATTACATTCATCTAAACGTTCTTTTAAGACTTCGAATTTTTCTTTTTCATCATGAGCACTTGATAGTGAAAGTAAATTTAGATCAATCAATTGTAATAATTGAACGTTACGTGACTTTCCATAGAATGTTAAACGTTCAATTAATTGTTGAAGATCGGTTTCTTCTTTAAATAAATATTCTTGTTGAACAATCTTTTTGATTTCTCCTGTTTTCGGATGTTCAAATATCGCTTCAATATCAATGCGGTTCAAATGAAAATTAATAAGAATTTTTCCAGTATAAACTATATTTTGTGCATCAGGTAGAATATTAAATCGTGGTCTATCATCTGTTGTAATTAATTGTTTATTTGCTAATCGTAAGAGGAGCTCAGGTAATGTTTCAGCACCAATAAAAACCCGATATTGTCTAGCTGTTTCGTCAGTTAATTCCAACATTTTTCGATAATCAAGCTGATAATATCGATTCAAACGTTCAGCATCTGCACAAAAAGTCGTTATTGATCGACAGAGTGCTCGCAAAGCTGATCCACTAAAATTCGTTGTTGCTATTGTTAATTGTTCAATTAAATTCGGTGGTACATGCCATTGTTTCGTTCGACTGAGAATTCGTTTTCGTGCTAAAGATGAAGGTCGACCAACGAAGAATTTACCTTGCATACGTCGTAGAAATGCTTCGTCCATCATATGTAAACGATTTGTTGCACAAAAAATCATCAAATTCGGTACATCTTTAATACCATCGATTACCGAAAGAAAAACACTTAACTTTGCTACATTTCCTTCACTTGATTTATCATTTCGTTTGCCTGTTAACGAATCGATTTCATCAATTGATATGCAACACATTAAATAAGGAATCTGATGACAACGCATACAAATATCCGAAATAATTCGTTCGGATTCGCCAACAAGAGAACGATTTAATTCACCAGCAGCAAGTGGTGGAGCGACCATAGTTATACCGATTCGATTCGATAACGAACTCATTATTTCCGATTTACCTGTTCCTGGTGGTCCATACATAATAAAACCTCGATTTGGTTTGATTAAATCTCGATTGATTTTTCTAGTGTCTTGTTCAGTTGGTTCTTTCAAAGCCGAACTTATATTATCAATTGAATTACTAATATTTTCAATTCGTGTTCGTAAATGATATCGAACAGGTTCCAGTTTGTCCTTTTCCTCTTGATGTGTTTTTAACAAATCTTCATTTGAAAATTGTTCATTTGTACTTTTATTTTGCCATGGCCATCGATTCGTGGTTTTTTGTCGATTTTCTTTCATTTCATTTTTAAATTTCATTATTTTGTCATCATGAGTATAATATTGATCTTCGACTTCGGTTAGTTTCTTAATTAATTTTCTCTGTTCGTTTTCTAATTCCTGTTTTCTTTTTGCATAAACTCCTGATATCGATTTCCATCGTCTCTCATCAATACAAAGATTTGCTTCCGTCATTGTTAACGGAAGAAAAAACATTTTCATTTGATCGAATAAACCATCTTCAG
>ERZ778026.1547-NODE-1547-length-28235-cov-99.990703_pt1 | contig 28235 bp, 28 predicted proteins | sample MGYA00375756_ERZ778026 | MGnify/ENA primary metagenome ERZ778026 (study PRJEB29350, sample SAMN05389820) | bioreactor metagenome | isolation source: Ammonium sulfate bioreactor | place: South Africa: University of Cape Town | collected 2014-02-18 ... | reverse complement strand
GTTGGGATGCGCTTGATGATGAATGGGAATTAGTGTTCGACAATGGCTCAGGGACATATTCTCCAAGTGCGAAACTTTTGAATAATTTAAAAGATTCATTAATATTCAATTTTCCTGGCTTGAATATTGTGACATATGATTACAATGATTTGAAACTGAAAGAAAGTGTTCAACTGACGCGAGTATATATCAAAAAGATAAGATCTTTTTTTTTCTTTTTCTTTTTCTTTCAAATAAAGATAAAACGCAGCGTGTGGGCGAAAAAGGCATGCGAAGGACGAGTAAAATTGTTGTGTAAAGAAAAGAAAAGAAAAGAAAAAGCACACGCACGCAAGCAAATTTTATTTGTCATCAGTTTGTTTAAAATCATGTGTTCACATACGACTGCGTCGAGTATTGAAAAAACTTTTCACGATGTCGATGAAGCCCAGAATAGTTATGATGTAGTTATTCAATTTCTATCAGCTGAAGTGACATGAGTTCATTGATATCGAAAAGATTAAAATAACGTTTTTGTTTTTCTTGAATTAGAATCTTCCAAAAATGGACGTCATTGGACATGCTGATCCGTATTTCGTCGCAAAAATTGATGATCAAGTCACATTTACGTGAGATTTTTGCAGAAAAAAAAACGAAAAGAAATACTTTTTTTTCTTTCAGTTCATCAATTCTCTCGAATACGGGTTCACCGGTTTGGGACGATGAACGATGGATTGTTCGAAATATTCCTTTGAATGCCAAACTCACTGTCAAAGTCTACGACAAAGATGACGATAAAATTACCGATGATTTTATTGGTGAATTTCAAATTTCAAATTTAATTGCCTATGAAGCTCCATCTCGAGGTCACGAACTGATCGGTTTATTCAATTACAATCGTGGCTATTTTCATTTAGCTATACATTCGATGTTATCGAATGACGAAACTAAACATCTACCTCGATATACATTCGATGGTCCTTGTCGATATTCACGACACGATTCACTTGCTATCGGCCGTCTAACAAAATTAAATACAGATTGTATTTATTCGACATGGAAAATTCAAATACGACGAATATCAGTTTTTTTCGATCTAAACGAACGACAACATTGGAATAAAAAATATAGAGCTGCACAAACAATTTTCGGTCATTGTCCACTCTCGTTGATCTCTCAAAGTACGATTAAATTAGCACATAAAGCTCTCCATGGTCGAACTTTAAAACATAGTGAAAATGGTCAATTAACGAACGCTGAAGATTTGTGGCGTTTGATTTTTACCGATCGAACAACACAACGAATAAAACCATGTGTTTATACATATATCATCGATGATAATACATGGAGATTTAGTGAAACCGATGTTCAATTCTTTGCTGATTTCGCTAGTAAACATGCTTTGCTAGCAAATTGTTCGGAATACGTTCGTTATGCAGGAGAATTTCATCCACGACCGAAATTTGGTTGGGCTGCATGTGATGATGAATGGGAATTAGTATTCGATAATGGTTCAGGAACGTATTCACCTGATCCGAAATTGTTAGATAATTTAAAAGAATTATTGATCTTTAATTTTCCCGGTTTAAATATTGTGACTTATGATTATAATGATCCACGATTAAAAACAAGCGTTGAAGACTTAAAAGAAGCAGTCAAACATGGTTCATATTTCAGTTCAACGACAGTCAAACAATTAGTTTTAAATTATTCGAAGGCAAAAACAAGTTGATGATGAGGGTGAATCGTTTTTTTTTGTTGTTGTTGTATATAATCAGAAAAAAAAGACAAAAATGCTTCGATATTTTCTTTCAACATAATTGATTGTTCCTTATGTCAGCACATGACCGATAATAATATCGACAGTTAGCCTGAGGATATAAGATTCTTATCGTCTTTCCCTGGTGTCTATTTACGTATGTTAAATACACACATATGTCAGTAATGTTAATCGGAAGAAGAAGAAAATCCTTATTTGTTGATTAGTTCTATCATCTATCGTATACAGAACGAGAGAGAGTTTATCACGATGGGTTTATGCAATGAAAAATTCGTCGTAGCTAATCATTTTCAATCGATTCTTTCTCTTATTAAATACGATAGTATTCCTCTTGTTACTATTGAACAAGCTATACAACCGTTAATTTCATTTCTACCACAAATTGAAAATTATCTTCAATTAATCAAAGATCAATGTCGACAACATACATCCGATTTATTAACTTTCGATCAACGTGCATCGATTATGCTCTATGCAATCATCTGGCAACCATATGATCAATGTTTATATTTTCAATTGAATTCCATTCTTCGAAATTTCAATTTCGATCAATTACAATCGTGGAGATTGTATTTCAAACTTCTATTTTCTTCTCTCGTACAGCTTCCATCGAATTATTCGATTGTCTATCGAGGTAGTCATGTTGATCTAAGTAAATCCTATCAATTACAAAAGATGATTCATTGGAATGATTTATCTCTATGTACGAATTCAATTGAATTCATTCACGAAGATGTTCGATTAAAAACAATCTTTCTTATCGAATGTCAAACAGTCAAATATCTTCAATCGTATTGTTACGGTGAACAAAAGAATTTATTCGTATTTTTACCAGGAACAAAATTTCAAGTTGTCGATTGTATTTATCATGAAAATAACCAACGTTATTTGATTAAATTAAAAGAAATTCAATCATCATATCTTCTACATTCCAGAAAATATTGTGATCGATATCGAAATAGTTCACTTGAACATCGAATACTCGATAATGAACATTCGTGGACAATTGATTTAGATCGACAGAATCTAACCGATCGAGATATGAAAATCGTTGTTAAACATGCGTTAAACAAACGAAATTGTAAACGAATACGTTTACGTGAAAATTTCATTACAGCTCATGGCTGTTCGGTATTATCGGAAGGTTTATATCATAATCAAAATTTAGAATCATTAGATCTACGAAACAATCAAATATCAGATATTGGTGTACTGTTTTTATCGTTAGCAATTGTCTATTCAAATTTGAAAACATTAAATTTTGAATCCAATGAAATTACAGCTGAAGGAGCTGTTTATTTAGCACAGATATTAAAAGATAGTCGAACATTAGCAGAATTGTATTTATCAAAGAATCATCTCGGCAATCGAGGCATTGAATTACTAGCAAATGCATTGAAAGAAACAGATCAAGTACATACAGAAAACCAAAAAAAAGAAAAACACATGCTTTTTCTCTCTCTTTCTCTTATTCTTATAGATTAAACAATCATCGCTTCAACATCTTTATCTTGGTCAAAATGAGATAACTAATGAAGGTGTTAAATCTCTTTCGGACATGTTAAAAACAAATCGAACATTAACATGGTTATGGTTAACTGAAAATGAAATTGGTAATCATGGAATTGAATATCTTTGTACTAGTCTAGCTGATTCGAATTTTACACTTGAATGGTTATTTTTAAATTCAAATCGATTCATAACTGATTCGTGTATCGATGATTTGATACGTATGTTGAAACGAAATTATACGCTGAAAACTTTATATTTAAATAATTGTAATCTATCGGAAATTACCAAACGAAAACTTTTGCAAATTATTAAAGCAAAAAAAGATTTTGATTTAGAAGTGTGAAAATCAAATAATAAATTGATTTGTGGTGGCATTGTAAACGATAGTGAATAATAAAGATTCATAGGCATTATTTGTTCCACCTTCGAATAGAATACCGACAGAACGATCGGATAAAGTTGTCAATGATGAATAAGCCGATGGTCCAGGATAGATTGTTTTAATAAACGACCAATTTTCTCCTTCATCTTTACTAACATACAACGAAAGATGTGTTCGTTCAGTTCCAGTTACAGCTAAACCTGAATAAAATAATTGACGTGTACTTGCATGATACAAGGACGATCCTTCGCATCCACTTGGTGGGGCGACAAGTGTTTTCAAAACTTGAACTTTACTAAATGTTAAACCACCATCGGTACTATACGATCCAATTCGAACACCTTGACCCGTTCGAGAATTAACAAATACGGAATTATTTGCTGATAATTCTACAGCTTGACATTCATTTGTTGTATAATGTTCAAGAGTCATTTGTCCGCCAAGATACCATTTATCAACTTGACCATTGTGATCATTTATCATAACAAAACTCGTTGATGGACCACCTGTTGCTATGTAATCGCCTGGTATTACGATTCGATTTGATCGTAGTAAAAGACCACCAGGTGGACCGATAGCGACCCAATGCCAATTAGGTTTCGTAATATTATGGATAATTTCTGGCTTGGAAAATGTTAAACCATCATCATCCGAATAGGATTGCATTGGAATTAAATTATTTTTAGTAAATGGAACTAAAATTCGTTGATTATATCTCAATTGTACTGGTGCAAAATTACCAGCATGTGTATACGCATCACCAGTTTCATTTCCACGAACTAATATTTTCAATTCTGACCATGTTTTTCCATTGTCTGTACTTCGTTTATAAGCAATATCAATTTGAGTTCCATCAGCACAACTAAATAATCGTGCTTCACCGAAAGCGATTAAAGTTCCTTTTGATGTTGTAAGAACAGCTGGTATTCGAATACAAAAATAACCTTCTTCACCTTTTTCAAAAACGATTGTTTCTTTCGTCGATACGACGGTTAGAAAATGAGCATGAAAAACTGCTAAAATTATGGTTTTTAACAACATTTTTCTTTCAGTTTAGTCGACCTATACTACTGATAAAATCCAGAGTACTTATATGATATTCTTATCTCTCTCTTTATGTTTCTTTCACTCTAAGATTTATGCGCACCGCGAAAGCTTTTCCAGTGCAAAACGGCATTATTCAAAAGAAAGAAAAAAAATGTGATTTTTTTAAAAATTTTTATTCATTCATTCGTTGAAAGCCCAAAAAATACTCGGCAATCCGCGAACATCTCTCGCTCGTTTCACTGCCGATGTAAAAGATGAAACACAATTTCCAATAAAAAAATCTGCATGAGCTAACATGGCAACATCAATAATCGGCAACCATGGATCCAAATGTTTCACAATCACTTTCTGTGCTGCAAGATGTTCTTCGATTTCTTTTATCATCGGTCGTTTATCCGTTGCCACATAAATATTACGAATTCTTGTTCGAAGAACAACATTCTTCACTAAACGTAAAACCTCTTCATCCGGCGGATAACATATTTTTCGTGTAACATATTCATGATTTGTCTTCATCGAATCAAAACATTGAGGTGAAGCCATATAAGACCGCGTTTTATACGATTCTACATCCGCACATGAACGTTCCCAATCGATATCATTTCGTAAATGAATGCCTATATACGATTCATTGTTGAATAATTTCCTTTGATGTTCATGAATTTCTTCGAGAATTTTCTCAGACCAAGTCATATACTTTTGCAAGTATCGATGTTGAGCTAACATAGGAAATGACGCTGGTGCACCTTTCAAAGCTAGAACAGGATATTGTTTCGATGGAAATCGTCGATTCCATTGATCGATTGAATATTCATCGTAATTGAATTGATAAATTTCCGTATCAACAAAATCAATATTTAATTCGCTCCAAAAATTTTCAAACGGATTTCCATCTTTCATTCGACAATCTGATTTCGACCGATCAGACGGTAGCCAGCAAAATCCAATACGAGCCTCCGGTGGCCAAACACGAGGTGCTAATTTTTCCATGAAATCTTGTGCTTCAATCACACGATGATAACCACGAAGAGATTCGATTTGAAACCATTCGGAATAAGGCACATTCTTATACGTTCGCCACTAGAAACAAAAACATCGTAGTTTTATTAATAATCAAAGAAAAACTATGCGTACAGGTGGAACAATTAATGTTCGATTGAGTAACTTGGCAAATGCTAAACCACCGAGAAAATGTTCGGCTTGATTTCCAAATCGACCCATGCATAAACAAAAGATAATATATCCATTCGGATCGATATCTTCATCGGTTCGAATCTGTCGAAATAGAATCATCATCATCAAAAAAATTAATCGACTCGAATTCATCGTTGCAAGCAAACGAATGAATGAATGTGACGATTTTTTTTCACATGCATTCGATATTTCTAAACAAAAGAACGATTAATTCTCAATTTGACACGTATGTGTATATGTATATACGTATGTTTAATCTTTCTCTTTCAAACAAATGACAAAATTAGTCCGACATCTATCGATTAATACGAGTGAAAAGTACAGATTCATAGGACTCTTTCGTTCCAGCTTCGAATAGAATACCAATTGACTGATCAGTCAGAGTTGTTAACGATGAATAAGCCGATGGACCTGACCAAATTGTTTCAATAAACGACCAATTTTCTCCTTCATCTTTACTGACATACAAAGAAAGATGTGTTCGTTGAGTTACATTGACGGCTAAACCTGAATAAAACAATCGACGTGTACTTTGATGATACAACGATGATCCTTCGCATCCACCCGGTGGTTGAACAAGTGTATTTAAAATTTTAACTTTACTAAATGTTAAACCACCATCACTACTATAAGCACCGATTCGTTTCGTACTGTATGAACGAGCATTTATAAATACTGAATTGATATTAGGTAATAATTCGACTGCTTGAGCTTCACTAGGAGCATAATCGTCGAGATTATATTCACCACCGAGATACCATTTATCGACTTGACCATTGTGATCATTTAACATGACAAAACCAACAGAAGATCCACCGATAGATGATGCATTCGTAGAATAATGTCCTGGAATTAATATTCGATTTGATTGTAATAGAAGACCACCGGGTGGTCCTGTTCCAACCCATTTCCATTCAGGTTTAGTTACATTTGTGATCAATTCTGGTTTTGAAAATGTCAAACCGTCATCATCAGAATAACTTTGCATGATCATATGATTATTTTTACAAAAAACCATTAGAATTCGTTGATTATATTTTAGTTGCACAGGTGGCAAATTGCCAACATAATCGACTGAGTTTTCCGATGAAACATTTGCTCGAACTAATATTTTCAATTCGGACCATGTTTGACCATTGTCTGTACTTCGTTTGTAGACAAGATCCTTTCGAGTTTCATCACCACAATTAAATAATCTTGCTTCACCAAATGCTAACAAATTGCCTCGAATTGTAGTTAAAAGTGCAGGAATTCTTATACAAGCATAACCACCTTCATCACGACGAAAAACAACAGTATTGTTGTCAGCAAACGAAGAGACTGTATTGATCAAGAAAAATAGAAAAACATAGCAGATAAACATTATTCTCTATCTAAAATGAAACTCGTTTTTAGTTATGAATTCTAAATAATAGAAAATAATAAAGATTCATAGGGTCCTTTTGTACCAGCTTCAAATAAGACACCAATTGAATCATCTTTTAACGTTGTCAACGATGAATAAGCCGAAGGACCTGGCCATATCGATTTAATAAACGTCCAATTCTCACCTTGATCTTGACTTACGTACATCGAAAGATTCGTACGTGCACTTGTTCTAACACCTAGTCCAGTATAAAACAATTGACGAGTATTTTCATGATATATTGTTGAACCTTCACAGCCACCCGGTGGTTCGATTAATGTGTTTAATAGTTTGATTTTTTTAAATGTCAATCCACCATCATCACTATACGAACCAATTCGAAATGTACTATTCGAACGGGAATTGATGAAAATGGAATTAGCAGTTGGTAATAATTCGACAGCTTGTGCTTCGTTTGAATGATACATGTCAATGCTGATATCTCCACCTAAATACCATTTATCGACTTGACCATTGTGATCATTTAACATAACAAAAGTCGAAAAAAAACTACCACCAACTGTCGAATAACCACCTGGTACCAAAAGTCGATTTGATTGTAATAAAAGACCGCTTGGTGGTCCAAGAGCAAATCGTTTCCATTCAGGTTTAGCAACATTTTGTATGATTTCCGGTTTCGAAAATGTTAAACCATCATCATCCGAATATGTTTGCATGAGCAATTGTACATTTTTCGTAAATGGAACTAAGATCCGTTCGGTCAATTTCAATTGTATCGGTGCAAAATTACCTAATCGAGTATAGGTACCATTTGTTTCATTGCCTCGATAGAGTATCTTTAAATCCGACCATGTTTTTCCATTGTCACTGCTTCGTTTATAGACAATATCGATTGCAGTATCATCATTACAATTGAACAATCGACCTTCACCGAATGCTAGCAATGTTCCTGAACTAGTCGTAAGAATCGATGGAATTCTCACACAAAAATATCCCGATTCACCACTATGAAAAACAACCGTATAATTTGCAAGTGAAATTTTACAAGATACAAATAGAAGAAATAGAATTGAGGATAAAAACATTTTTATTTGAATGCACCTTGAATATCTTTAACTTTTTATATCATTTAGTTACTGATAAAAAAAGTTAATCTCAAACAAATTTCTTTTCTGTTCCATTGTAAACTATTGTAAATAGTAAAGTTTGATACGGATTGTTGGGTCCAGCTTCGAAAAGAATACCGACCGATTGGTCATTTAAAGTTGCAAGTGATGAATAAGCCGATGGTCCAGGATAGATTGTTTTAATAAACGACCAATTTTCTCCTTCATCTTCACTTGCATACAAAGTCAAATTTGTTCGTACAGTTCCGTTAACAGCTAAACCTGAATAGAATAGATGACGTGTACTTGAATGATATAATGTCGATCCTTCGCATCCACTTTTTGGTTGTGTGAGTGTTTTCAAAACTTGAATTTTAGTAAAAGTCAATCCACCATCATCGCTATAGGATCCGACACGAACATTTTCATTCGTTCGAGAATTCACAAAGACCGAGTTCGGTTTCGATAGTTCGACTGCTTGACATTCATTCGGATGATAATCTCCAAGACTCATTTCTCCGCCGAGATACCATTTGTCGACTTGACCATTATGATCATTTAACATAACAAAACTCGACGATAGATGACCATCAGCTAATGAAAAATCACCTGGAATGATGATTCGATTCGATTGTAGTAAAAGACCACCTGGTGGTCCCAATGCAAACCATTTCCATTCGGATTTCGTAATATTAGGAATAAATTCCGGTTTTGAAAATGTTAAACCATCATCATCCGAATACGATTGCATAGGGAATTGATTATTTTTAGTAAATGGAACTAAAATTCGTTGATTATATCTCAATTGTACTGGTGCAAAATTACCAGCATGTGTATACGCATCACCAGTTTCATTTCCACGAACTAATATTTTCAATTCTGACCATGTTTTTCCATTGTCTGTACTTCGTTTATAAGCAATATCAATTTGAGTTCCATCAGCACAACTAAATAATCGTGCTTCACCGAAAGCGATTAAAGTTCCTTTTGATGTTGTCAGAAGAGCTGGTATTCGAATACATGAATAACCTGATTCACCACTTTGAAAAACAATCGTATTATTTTGATATGAACTTTGAATACTAAGACAAAGTAGAAATACGATGAAAGAAAGCATATTCAACCTCCTCTCACACAAAGATATTTCGATATCAACTCTACTGATAAAATTTCTTGGTGCAAGTAAATATACACGAATGTGAAGAGACAACTCCTTTTTATTTATTTGAATACACAATAGTAAATGTCATATAATCAGGTTGAAATATTAAATCAGTATGATTTGCCCATTCATAAAGTAAACCTATCGATTGATCGTTCATGATTGTTAATGATGAATATGATGATGAACCTGGATAGATTGTTTTCACGAATGTCCAATTTTCACCTTGATCAGCACTCGTATACAACGAAAGATTTGTTCGAATGTAAGATGTTTCAGCTAAACCTGTGTAGAATAATTGTTGTGTCTTTTGATGATAAACCATCGAACCTTCACAACCAGTCAATGGTTGTACAAGTGTTTTCAAAAGTTTAATTCTATTGAATGTTAAACCACCATCATTACTATAGATTCCAATACGTTCTTCGCCTAATGATCGAGCATTGATAAGTATCGAATTGTTCGTAGGTACGAATTCAACAGCTTGACATTCATTTGGAAAATAAGCTTCATAATGAAATTTACCACCGAGATACCATTTATCAATTTGACCATTGTGATCATTGAGCATGACATAACCAGTTGAGAATAGACCATTATCATTTTTTTGAGTTGAATAATATGATGGAATTAAAATTCGATTCGATTGTAATAGGAGACCACCTGGTGGTCCTAAACCAACCCATGTCCATTCGGGTTGCGTTACATTGGGAATAATTTCTGGTTGAGCAAATGTTAGACCATCATCATCGGAATATGTTTGCATGACAATAAGATTATTTTTACAAAATGGAATTAAAATACGTTGATTGTATTTTAATTGTACTGGTGCAATATTTCCCACTCGACTATAATTTCCATTTCCCTCGCCTCGATATAATACTTTCAAGTCTGACCATGTCTGTCCATTATCTAAACTTCGTTTGTAAACAATATCTGTTTGAGTATAATCACTGCAACTGAACATTCGTGCTTCACCGAAAGCTAATAAAGTTCCTCGACTAGTCGTTAATATCGAAGGTATTTTAATACAAAAATAACCATTTTCTCCACGAGTAAAAACGATACTATCGAGTCCCGTGGAAATCTTCGTAAAAATTAATAAGCAACACAAAACTTCGAGCAACATTTTTCGCATTTGTGTATTTATTTTATGTGTAAAGAAAATATATATGATATGAGAGTTAACTGATAAGAAAAGTCAATGAGATTGAATGGCATCTCGTTTCTGTTGTTGTTCTTTCTGAAATTCAGTCAATGCATCACAATAAATAAATCCGTTGTCGACTTCGAATTTGTACGGAAAACAAGGTACTTGAATACGATCGGAGAATTGTTTTCGTTCACCGAATTGACCTCGTGAAATATCACGTTTCATTTCAATAGGTGATTTAGCTGTTGCTGCTGATGTAATCAAATAAAACTGTTTACCATCAACATCCATTTCGACAACAGAATCACCTCGTTTATTCGAATAATACGCTCGTAAATAACCTGTACGACTGGACTGTTTACGTTGATCGAACCACCCATGAAGTGTATCTTGATTTGTATCTTTATAAAAGAGAACGGCAGCATAAGCGTTACAACGCAGATCAAGTTGTCCTAATTCTTGATTTAAAATGTCGTTTTCAAAAACTAATTCATGAATTGGTAACATAAAACCAACATGAAGCAATTGCTTACGAGTTGAAGCCATTTTTTCCTTGTTATGTTTCTATTCTGTTGCTAACATGACATATTTTAAAGGGGTTTGATAGGCTGATGCAATGGGCGTTTTTTTCTTTCCTCTGATGATCTAACAAAATTGTGCAATAACAAAAGTCTTATCTTTTCTTGTTTCGTTCTATCACATGCAATGTTCGAGTTTCATTTTTTGTATTTGTCGAATGTCACGAAAGGTTATTCTTCTCACGACCGCAGTTGGCACATATGTAGGGTTTGATTAGAAATTAAATTTCGAAAGGAAATTGCTGACGGAGAAAATCTTTTCAGGGATTGTTTCAATATATTAAATCGAATAAAAATCGAGACTTCACTATTCCAGCAAGAACTTTACCTGATCATCCGAAAAGTGTGATCGTAGGAACTGGTATCATCGGTCTAACAAGCGCATATTATCTAGCTAAAAGTGGTCATCAAGTCATTTGTATTGAAAAACGAGAAGATGTAGCTTTAGAAACAAGGTACGTAAATCATATTGTATTGTAGATCTGCACTGGTTTTTTTATAATTAGTTATAAAAATGGTGCATTGATTTGTCCATCACTTTTAACACCATGGGCAAATGCCGATGTACCGAAGAAATATTTCAAGACTTTATTTACATTATCATCATCATCATCGAGCAATGTCACATCGACGAAAATCTGGCCAAGTACTTATTTATCATTGAAATTCTATCGTTGGATGTACGAATATTTGAAGAATTGTACAGCAAAAGCTCAAATAAAAAATGCCTCGCGTTTGTTAACACTCAGCATGTACTCACGAGAATGTCTTGATGATATTTTAAATGAGGTAGATGAATTCGAATATAACTCTCAGGATTTACCTTCGATTTTAAGACTTCAATTTCATTTTCTCGGCATTCAAATGGTTCATTACAATTAGCTGTTGATCCTGAAATCTTCGAACAACTTATCGAAGAATCAAAACATATTCCGAATATTGAAATTTTGTCAACTGCTGATCAAGTTGTTCAACATGAACCGATCTTAGCTAATGTTAAACATCGACTTCATGCTGGAGTTTTCAGTTCGATGGATACCAATGGAAATATTCATGAATTTTGTTGTCAATTAAAAAAATTTCTTATCGAAAAATATCATGTTGAATTTATTTTCAATGAAGAAATCGATGATTTTCTTGTTGAAACAACAGCTGACAAGCGAAATCGTCATATCAAAGGTATTCTTACCAAAGATAAGAAGATTTTCGATTCGATCGATAATTTAATTTTAACTAATGGCAATTATGTCATGCCATTAATGGAAAAATTAAGTATTTACATTCCAGTCTATCCTGTAAAAGGATATGTTGTTGAAATCCTAACACCACCTGATGTTCCATTGCCGAAAATGAATTTAGTCGATGATGTTAATAAACTCTATATATCAGCATTGAAACCAACGAATAACCAAGGCATCGTTCGTGTTAGTGGTCTAGCGGAATTTGCTAGTTGGAAAGTAAGATAAAATACGTGTAAAAGAAGAATTTGGTTTTTAATTTTTTGTTTTGAAAAAAAAGGATATTGGTATTCTAAGTGAACCATTACGTGCTGAATATCTCTACAAGCAAACGATTCATTGGTTGCCTCATTTATCATCCTACGAGAAAGTCTTTCATAGTTGTTCACGTCCTGTGTCAGCTGATGATGTTCCATTAATTGGACGATGCAATAATTTCGATAATTTATTTGTTAATTGTGGTCACGGTAGTAAAGGTTGGACATTAGCATTTGGATCAGCTAGAATTCTATCGGACGTTATCAATCAACGAAACAATGCAATTGATGTTCAAGTCTACTCACCAAATAGATTTTGAATGACTTTTTTTTTTGTTTTATTCAGTAGAAAAGATATTTTTAAAAGAAAAAAAAAGAACTAAACGTATTCCTCATTTATAGTTGAAATTCGATTAGTTGTTGTTGGTGGTGGTGGTGGTGCTGTTTCACTAGGTCTACCGGGAATATTCGTTGCCCACAGTCGATCATTGACTTGTTCAATGATTTTGATATCTACACCAGTGCCAGCATTCAATGCTGCTTCGGACATTTTCTCTTTCATTGTATTTACAATAGCATCGGCTTGTTGACTTTCGATACATCCCGTATCGAATGTCACAGCAAATTGAACTTTATATTTTTGTATCGATGATCGACGTTGATCCGATCGAATATTTTTCTGAATTGTACTTATCGAACGATTGATAAACGAAGGTAATTGTTCACGTCGACTGAGTTTTTCGACCGATGGATTTTCTCGAATTTCATTCAAATTCAATGATGAATTTCGTATGTCAGGTACGAACATTTTTCGATTATAAACTCGTTGATAACGACCAACAAGAACTGAAACAAGCATTGCCATCATACCAGCACCAACAAATGCACCTAAACATGTCATTATTCGACCGATAGTCGATACAGGATACATATCACCATATCCAACACCAGTAACCGTAATAATTCCCCAATAGGTCGCTTTCGGTATGGAATCGAAAACGGCACCATTCGTTCCTTGTTCAGCAAAATACGCAATTGCACCGAATAGAAACGAAATTAAAGTCAAAATAACAACCATAACAGTAAAATCAGCAAATGATTCTTTAACTGTTGCACTCAATACTCTCAATGCTTTCAATCGATTAATAACCAAATAGATTTTAAATATTCGTACGAAACGTAAGACTCGCAATAGTTTAATACTTATATATGCGTTTGCATGCACATCGATTTGTTCATTTGATAATTGAATGCCCAAGAAAATAAAGAATGGCACAATCGATGTAACATCAATCCAATTGAAAAACGAAAAAACAAATCTTATATATGACGGTGTGCTAATCAATCGAAGAAGAAATTCAATGAGAAAATAAGCGACACATACGGTTTGAATAATAAAAAATGGCGATGAAAATAACGCTGAACAACGTGGAACTAACGTTGAATTCGTTGGTATGTGTGCACGTTCTCTACAAATATTTTCGTAGTATTGATTATATTTTGGTAGAGATTCGATAGCTAATGATATACAAGAGACAATTGTAAATAATAATGAAAAAATATTAATCAATCGAGCCGGAAGAGAATGTTGAGGAAATTCGAGATAGTACCAAATATATCGACGCCAAAGAATCCGTGGCATTGGCGTTTGTTTGACAATTTTAATATTTTCAATTTGATGAACTTGTGCAATAGCTTCGGCACCTAGTTGAAAGAATGTGATTTCTTCGAGAAATGTATCAATGGGTACAGATTCGGGTCGACGTAGGCGACCTTGTGATTGATAATAGTAAAGTATCGATTCGAAACAAGCTCGATGTCGATTGAAAAAATATTCTTTATTCTCTGCTCGCCAATAGTGTTTTCGTTTAGTTTCATCGCCAAGTAACGTTTCGGGATAGTATTCGAGTGTTGATATATACGTTTGAAAACGATTACCACTGACATTAATTGTGATTAATGATGATTGATTATTTTCGTTTTCGAATGTTTCGGAAATTGGGCGAATATTTAAAACATTGCTATCTTTACGTTCGTAAATCACCGGACTAGAGAGAATTGAAAAGAACAAATTCGAAAAGAAAAGAAAATTACCAAAGTGTTTCGTCATGTCTAATATCGAAATGTGTCGACGATTTCTTTAAACTTGGTACTACACTAAAATCAATGGATTTTTATTAACAAAACAAAATCCTATGCACACAAAATTTTGCACGTACCAAAGTCCTCGGAGAGCCATATTCAAATGTTCAGAGTGAGCTTTTTGTTTATTTAACTGCCTTTTTTTGTACATTTTCATGCTTGATTAGTTAGTTGAATAGACGATTATTTAAAAAAAAAATTCACACACCTATACCGTTAGCATATACGCATTTTGATCGATAATCAAATATCTATATGCTTCAAATATTCTTTTATTACGAGCGTGAAACCTGTAGAACAAGCAAAAAATGATCATTGCACGTGTGTGCGTGAATAACAATCGATTATTTTTTGTTTTGATAAAAAAATATACATATAGTCAAATTATTCGAATGAATACCTTTTAATTTATCTGTCTGTTAATGCACGAGTAGGTTGATCGGTATGAATTCGACGAAATAATCGAATAATTTCTTCACGATAGATTTTAGCCGAGAAAACATAAAGAAAAAAACCGAGAAAATAGATGCATTGTTGCCACATAGTGAATATAGTTCTTAGACCTTGATAGAATGATGTTCGCATCGATGATGAAACGGTCATTCCTGTATGAATAACTCCGTATGGAATAGTAAAAATTAAATATGCAATCGATTGTACGAACATCATACGAAATAATTGTTTTTCAATTCGTTGAGCTCGATTCGTGTGAACAAATGGAGCAATTTGATTGATTTGTTGACGAATATTTAACCATGTTAGAAAACTAAATATGCCCGTAAATGAAAGTGTAATAAAATAATAAACAATTATTTGACTCAATAAATAAATTGTTACGAACGTATTTGAATATTGAAGACAAGTATTTTGCCACCAGTAATTAATTGCAATGGTTGGTGACATGTAAATGACATAGATTAGAATACTAATAATAATAAGCCAACGAGTAAATTTTCGATTACTCAATGAACGAAGTTTAATTGATCGTGAACTCGAACAAAATCGATCGATAGTTGCTAATAAAATCATAAGATTAGCGAGTAATGATGTTGTTTGTACAATAAATGTTTGCAATCGACAACCGACCGATGTATTCGTCCAAAGAATACCGTACAGACGAAGAATTTGTAATGAACAACTGAAGCATGTATAGATTATACTAAATATTGAATAGGCAAGAAAATAATGTGTACACGGTAAAGAATAAAGTCGACGACGCGTTAAAATAAAAATATTAAAACTATTAGTTAGAATAGATAGAATAAAATGTATCGGTTGAACTATGATTGTTACAGAAGATGCTTGTTGACCAAGATTAGATGAGTTACTACCCATGATTGCACTTTAGTTTTCTTCAATGAAATGAAATGAATGCCCTTTTATAGACCAGACTGTTTTTTCCTCGAAAACTATTTAATTTGCGGCAGTGAATTTTTTTTCTAATAAAAATAAGTTTGTCGCTCCGGATTTATTTGATTAAAAAAAATGTAATATCCTCTTGTCATATGACGATAACTTATTCTTATCTAATAGCTATGTTCTTTCTCTTACTGCATGTTAGTTTATCTTCGTAATGCTGTTAGTCACAAAATTACCTTTGATTTACGTTCGATTTTTATTTCTTGTTAGTCATTATTTTGTTCTATCGATAGAGAAAAAAGAAAGTACTAGTGAAATTATCTCATTGAATATTAAAAATGCAGATAGTGGTCAAACGATTCCATCGACTATGCATGGTGTTATTTTAGAAACCAATGTGAATCGAAATGATGATGGAGGATTGTATGCTGAATTGATCTATAATCGTGCATTTCAAGGTTTGAAATATGATCCTATTGATTTCTATATTATAAGTATAATTAGAAAAAGGAAGATCACTCGATGGATGGACGATATCCGGAACAGCAACAGCTAATCTAACTAATACACAACCATTGTCAAGTGCACTACCTGTTCAAATGCGAATCACTATTTATCCAAGTGAAGAAATAGCTAGTTTTACTAATAATGGTTTTTCAGGATTTAAATTAGAACCACAAGATTATTTTCTTAGTTTTTATTATCGACCATTGCCAGGATCCAAAGTAGCAGATGGTGTATTATTTGTAGGTTTAGCAGATGAGCCTGAAGATACTATCTATGGTGAAACTCGAATCGATGTATCAAAAGCACCTGTAGGCATTTGGTCAAATTATTCTACCATAATCAATGTTGCTCATACTTCTCCAACTACTCAGAATATATTCTATGTTGACTTTCCTTTGGGTTCGTATGGTGATTTTGAATTCAATTTTATTTCTTGTTTTCCACCGACATTTAAAAATCGATCGAATGGTGCTCGTCGTGATATTGCACAAGCATTTGTTGATCTTAAACCGGGCTTTGTTCGTGTACCAGGTGGAAATGATCTGCAAGGTTCAAGTATTGCTGAACGATTCATCTGGAATAATACAATTGGCTCACTTCTACATCGACCTGGACGATCGGGAACATGGACTGGATATAATACTGAAGGCTTTGGTTTGATGGAACTCATGACATTTGTCGAAGATATCGGTTCAACAGCACTTCTTGCAGTTTATGCTGGTTACTCATTAAATCATCAAGCTGTACCTCGAGATCAATTACAACCATATATTGATGAAGTTATCAACGAAATTGATTTTCTTACTGCGTCGGCTGATGACAATCCAATGGGTGCTCTACGAAAAAATTTAGGTCGTGCTCAACCATTCGATCTCAAATATGTCGAAATTGGTAATGAAGATTTTATTTATCCTGCTTCAAGTACATACAACTATCGTTGGACAGATTTTTACAATGCACTTTCTCGACGATATCCAAATATTACTTTTATTGCAACAACAACAGTAACAACTGAAAAAATTCCTTCTCCATCAGTTGTCGATGATCATGATTATCAAGTTCCAATGTATTTTATCAAACGATTTCGTCGTTTTGAACGAGTCTCACGAACAGGTCCAAAATTTCTCATTGGAGAGTTTGCTGTTGTTAACGACAACGATCTTTATATTACTAGTCCATTCGTAGGACCACGACTTGTTTTTCCTTCGATTAGATCAGCTGTTGCTGAATCAATCTATCGAATAGGTTTCGAACGAAATTCAGACATTGTTATTGGTGGTTGTTACGCTCCTACACTTCAAAATATCGATAATACACAATGGACACCCAATCTTCTTGTTTTCAATGCTAAACAAATTGTTCGATCGACATCCTATCTTGCACAACAACTATTCAGTGTTAACTTAGGTAATATTGTTTTACATTCAACAGCTACGAATAGTTCAATGACACACAAATCTGTTCGAAAAGGAAAAGAAGGTGATGGTAAATTAGGCAATTTATATTTTGTTGCAACAAAACGCACGAGTGATAATACATTGATTCTGAAATTAGCAAGTGTTGATCCAAATGATACAACTGTTCGAGTTCAAGTGAAAGATTCTCAAACGTCAGCTGAAGGTCAAGCATATATATTATCAGCAGGCGCTGGTGTTGATCCATCAACAGTCAAAAATACGATCGACAATTCGACTGCTGCATCGATTACAACACAAGTCGTATCGTCAAAGAATGGTACATTCTCAATAACGGTTCCATCATGGAGTGTTGTTGTTGTTACACTTGTACTTTAATTCATTGATAAATCTTTTATTAAAATCTCCAAAAAATGTCATACATCGCTCACTCATTCATCATTCTGTCGTTAGAAAATAAGATAGAAAAAAGAAGAAAAACGCCTTGTTCTGTCTTTGTGTTTATGATTGAATTTGTCTGATAACACCATCGGGTGTCACATTTCGTCCTCGTGAATAATATATAAATGCATCTGTAATTGCAGCAGGAATCATTGAAAATGGAAAAAAGAAACAGCTCGATTGCCAACCAGGTCGATAACGAATCGATGGTTGACTATTACTAACAGCATGTTGAAGAGCATTCACAACTTTCATTGGATCTTCAGCTAAATAGACAAATAAATTATTCGATCGTCTCTCCAAGATATGTTCTAAATAATCTTCGCCCCAACGTCGACGAATTTCCACAGGTGATTCATTCCATATTTTTCTCATTCGTTCAACATGTCCTTCGATAAGCGGTGTACGCATAAAACCGGGCTCAATGATACTGACACGTAAACCCCATGGTTGCATTTCACGACGAAGACAATCGGAGAATGCTTCGAATGCATATTTCGATGCACTATAAGATGACATTGTTGGTGCAGCTAAATAGCCAGCTACTGAACATAAATTAACGACTCGTGAGTCACGTTTGGTTATTAATAATGGAAGAAATGTTTTCACCATTTGTACTTGAGCAAAAAAATTGACTTCAAGCATGTTTCTCATGAAATCTAAAGTCATCCAATCGATTGGAGCTTCTTGATCGATACCAGCATTGTTTACTAAAGCATGTAAAGTATTCGTTTTTTCTTGAACTAATTTAAAAGCTGCATCGACTTCATCGGATTTTGTTATATCCAAAGGAAAAACGGTCGCTTTCGATGAGAGCTTGTTTTGAAGTGAACTTTGATTATCTTTATTGTAAACGCCTGCTAATACATTAAAACCTTGTTCATCAAGTTCAATGGCTAATTGATGACCGAAACCAGTATCACAACCAGTTATAAGAACGTATTTACCACGAGGATTTACATCCGGTGGAGGATTGTCACGTTGATAAATACGATAGGCAACATAGAGAACAAACAATGAAATTAGTATTAAACAACACATATGATGTCTTTGTAGAGAGATATCGAAATGTGAAAAGCAAACTGAAGAAAAGAGCGTATGAAATATTCTTTTTTTTGTTTCTCTTTCGTTGATGCACACGGAATTCGCACCGTACTTTGATAAGAGAACGATAAAAATTTTAAAAAAAAGAAAAGAAAATGTTAAAGTCCAAGTGTAACGACTACCACACTCCATGATGGTATTGTTATTGAAAAAGTGCCATCCGTTGACGATACGACTTGTGTTGTAATCGATGCAGCAGTCGAATTGTCGATCGTATTTTTGACTGTTGATGGATCAACACCAGCGCCTGCTGATAATATATATGCTTGACCTTCAGCTGACGTTTGAGAATCTTTCACTTGAACTCGAACAGTTGTATCATTTGGATCAACACTTGCTAATTTCAAAATCAATGTACTGTCATTGGTTCGTTTTGTTGCAATAAAATATAAATTGCCTAATTTACCATCACCTTCTTCACCTCGTTGAACGGATTCATGCGTCATTGAACTGTTTGTTGCTGTTGAATATAAGATAATATTGCCTAGATTTGTACCGAATATTTGTTGTGCGAGATAGGATGTTGATCGAACAGTTAGATTTGCATTAAAAACAAGAAGATTGGGCGTCCATTGTGTGTTGTCAATATTTTGAAGAACAGGAGCATAACAACCGCCAATAATCACATCTGAATTTCGTTCGAAACCAATTCGGTAGACTGATTCAGCAACAGCTGATTTTATCGAAGGAAAATCTAGTCTTTTTCCTGCCCATGGATTTTTAATGGCTGAATCGTCGTCACTGATAACAGCGAATTCACCAGCAACAACTTTCGGAGTCGGACGAGGAATATGTTCGTAACGACGAAAGTTATTGATGAAATAAAGTGGAACTTGATAATCATGATCATCAACAGCTGGTGGAGAAGGAATATTTTGAGTTGTTGTTGCAATAAAAGTAATGTTTGGATATCGTTGAGAGAGTGCATTATAGAAATCTGTCCAACGATAACTGTATGTACTCGGAGCAGGATTAATAAAATCTTCATTACCAATTTCGACATATTTGAGATCGAATGGTTGAGCACGACCTAAATTTTTTCGTAGAGCACCCATTGGATTGTCATCAGCCGACGCAGTAAGAAAATCAATTTCGTTGATAACTTCATCAATATATGGTTGTAATTGATCTCGAGGTACAGCTTGATGATTTAATGAGTAACCAGCATAAACTGCAAGAAGTGCTGTTGCACCAATATCTTCAACAAATGTCATGAATTCAATCAAACCAAAGCCTTCAGTATTATATCCAGTCCATGTTCCTGGTCGTCCAGGTCGGTTTTGAAGTGGACCAATGGTAGTATTCCAAATGAATCGTCCTGCAATGGTTGGACCTTCGAGATCGTTTCCACCTGGTACACGGACATAGCCCGGTTTTAGATCAGCAAATGCTTGTGCAATATCAAGACGTGCGCCATTGGGTCGATCTTTGAATGTCAGTGGAAAACAAGAAATAAGATTGAACTCAAAATCACCTTGTGAACCTTGAGGAAATTCAACAAAGAATGTATTTTGTGTTGTTGGCGCAGCACTTGGAACACGAAGAAGAACAGAATAGTTTGACCAAGAAGCAATGGGTGCATTCGATACATCGACTGTAGCATTGGCAAATGTTGTTTGACCTGAAGTATCACGAAATCCAACTGTTAGTTTACCACCAGCAACTGATGCTCCTGACGATGGTCGATAATAGAAACTAACTGTATAGTTTTGAGGTTGAACCTTAATGCCATAGAAACCATTATTCGTAAAGCCAAATGCTGAACTCGAACTTGTGCTCATAGTTAATTTCATTTGAGCCGGCAATGCTGCTGACAATGGCTGTGTATTGGCTAAACTCATTGTTGCTAGTCCAAAAGTTGCCCATCCATCAAGTGATCTTCCTTTTTCTAAAATAAACAAATCAAAAGTCACCTAATTATATTACATATAGCGATGATATTTCAAACCTTGAAATGCACGATTATAGATCAATTCTGCATACAATCCACCATCGTCATCTCGATTAATATTCGTTTCCAGAATAAGACCATGCATAGTCGATGGAATCGTTTGACCAATATCTGCATTTTGAACGTTAAGCGACACACTATTCACTGCATGTAAAACATCGAAAAAACATACGAACAGAATAACAATCGCGTATTTAAGTAACATCTCCTTTTTACAATACGAAAGTGACTATGAGACAGAACATGAAAGATTAAAATAAGATAATGTTGTGTACTTTTTATTTATTTTCTATTTTATTTTAACAAAGTGTACCATGGCAGTATTGAAGTCCTAACTGTTCTCGATGTAAGATTTGATTATTCGTTGTAAAAAGTGCTAATGTTATATATCGAAGAGGTGCATCACCCCATCGATATAGAAAAATGCCTTGTGATTGATCAATTTCTCGAATAAAATCTCGAACATCCGGTCGTTGCATCAATTTTAAATCGATAATTTCTAAATTATTCCAATAATTCGGAACATCCAATGTATGATTGAAAAAATCGATGTATAATGTAGGATTTTTTGGATTTATCTTTTTCTTTGCTACATATGCAGCTGTTACATTTCGTACGAGTCTCAAACCAGGAAGAACATATTCGTGATCTACTTCTCGTCGATTAGCCAAGTAAATCGCTTGAGATCTTTGCATAATTTCGAAAATATTCGGCCATCGACCTATAATCCGTGAATCATCATCTAATCTCATCATGTAACGATATCGTCGGAGAATTTTTATTTGAAAAACTTGTTTAAACCAGAAATAACACATCTGATGATAATTCCATTTGCCCTTAATCGTCCAATTCGGATCTCTTATATGTGGTTGAAAACCAGGTGAAAATCGATAGAAAATATGATCGACATTGATAAATTCAACTTGTCGGCAACTTCCATCGAGTATTGGACGAATATCTTCTCGATACGGATAACCCGTATGAAATACAATGACATCTGATGTACAGTTATCCTGTAAACCAGAATCTAATTCCAAAACTCTTCGACAAATTCTTGGATACGGATCGAAACCCATATGAAGAATACCGGTAAAACTTGGAACAAGAAAAACGATAACATGATCTGTCTTCTAAAGAAATCGAAAGACGAAAAATTATATGTAAATATAAAAAAAATGTGTACTCGTCGCGTGCGATTGAAGTATTTGTAGTTCGAAAAACTGTGTAGAATCGTATTGCTTTCAGTTGTTGATGATCTGTTAGCTCTCGATTGTGTTACATAAATAGGCTCTTGGTAAACTTCCAAAGATTCGTGTGAATCCAGGGAATAGAAATAAAATAAACTCGATCCAAGACAAAAACAGAAAATAATCAAAAGCTGGATTATGTTTTTTGAACTTCTATTCGAGAAATATGAAACAAACGCTCGATCGATTTCAATAAAAGAAAAAAAGAATATTCATTTACTTCATCTGCCTCGACTTTTTCCCGTTAACAATTCATTCAATTCGTCGAAATTTCTTTGACGTGCACACTACTACTGATTCAAAAAACACAAAAAAAGAACATATACACACTTTTTTCTTTCTTTCTTCCTTTCTTTTTCTTTCTCCTTCTCTTTTTTTTACTGAAAAACAATCAACACGGATGACAATATATCAGGCCCATATTTTCTCGATTCAATATTTGACTTTCATTGAGAAAAAGTGTCATCATAATGTATCGTAACGGTGCATCGCCCCACCGATAGAGAAATATGCCTTTGGACTCGTCGATTTCTTGAATAAAATCTTGTACATCCGTTCGTTTCATGAATGCTAATTCAACGATCTCGAAATTATTCCAAAAATTTGGCACTTCTTTCGTACTATTGAACAAATCGATGAACATATTCGAATTTGTTATGGTTAAATTTCGTTTTTTAATGTAAGCCGCTGTGAGATTTAAGACAAGCGAAAGACCCGGTAGAATATATTCCACGTCAACTTCACGTTTATTTGCAAAGTAAATTGAATGATTTCGTTCCATTAAATCAAACAGATTTGTCCAATGATCTTTTAACGAAAAGAAAACATGAATATTTTTTTGGCGTTGAGAACAAAAAGTAACGTACGTATTATTTGTGAATCGTCATCCAATCGCATCATGTATCGATACGGTTTGAGGATATTTAAATTGAAAACTTGTTTAAACCAAAAGTAACACATGTGATGATAATTCCATTTGCCTTTTACTGACCAATTTGGATCTCGATTATAAGGTTCGAAACCTGGCGAAAATCGATAGAATATTGGATCGATATTGACAAAATCGATATGTCGAGCAGTACTACCCATTAAAGGTATTAGATCTTCACGAAATGGATAACCCGTATGAAAGATAATAACATCTGAGACTTTATTATCACGAAAACGTTCGTCGAGTTGCTGCAATCGCTCACGGAGTTTAGGATAAGGATTGTAAGCTAGACGAACGTCTCCCGTAAAACTTGGAACTAAGAATACGATCACATCTCTCGAACGCTAGAGAAGAACATGAATCGTTTGTTTTTCTTGAGCAAAAAAAAGTCGTCCGCAATTACTTTAGTTCGTGTTTGATTTAAATAGTCACTTTTAGAAAATACTTGTAAATTATCATCGGGCAGAACGATTTGATTCGGAACGAGATTTATGGATAGTTGAGGTCTATTGGCATGATTTGTTGAAAATACGAAGAGAAATAGAAGAAAACAGATGGAAAATAAAAGGAGAAATAACAACTGCTTTTGCATAGTTCATAAAAAAAATGAAATTTTTCATGTGGTGGGAAGCTTTTTTTTTTGTTGTTGTTGGATGTTGAAGAAACGAAAGAAAAGAAAAAGAATGTCAACCATTGCATCCTTCGAGATTCCTTTTTTTTGAAACAAAAAAAACTGCCTTGACGTTATGTTTTTAATTCAATGTAAACTCAGAGAACATTAAATCGATAATGAAGTAGCCATTTTACGTAATGACGACAAAATGGTCAATGGAAAATTCCGATGAGAAAGCATAAACATGAATCATAGTTAACTCACCTTTGTCTTACCCATAGATAAGAGAAAACAAAACACTATAAAATACGAAGATTCTTTGCACAAAATTTATTCTTATTATCATCTACATTTGTCTTATCGTCTTCACTTAACGAAATAAACATGTCGTCAGTTGCCAATAGCATGAGTCGTTTATCTCTCGTTCGAAACAACCCATTTTCATATATGGATGAAGCAAGAGTTGAAAATCTACTAAAATGTTCCTGGTGTCATTTCCCCTTCATCGAGCCTATGTCAAATGGGGTGGATAAAACTTTTTGCCGAAAATGTCTTGCTGACTATGCTCGACATCTTGGATCGAATCGAACCGTTGAAACTGATCAAATACTCAACAGAATTAGAAGTTATAAACCTGTTACAGAGCCTCTCATTCTTGCCATGCTCGATAGAATACCTGTTCGTTGTTTGAAATGTGCTGAAATTGATATTCCACGTGGTCAATTAAAACAACACGACGAGCATGTATGCTTAAAAGCCAATGTTCTATGCACAGCTGCGGATATTAAATGCAAATGGGTTGGACCACGAGAAAATTTAACAGAACATCAATCTACATGTCAATTTGAACCATTGAGACCGATCTTCGAACACTTGTTCACTGAACAAGCTGAATTACGCCTTCGTATTCAACAACTAGAAAACGGTTCATCACAAAACGCCAACAAACAAGATCAAGATTAATTTTTGTTTCTTTATTTTTTTTTACATGTTAATATAAAATAAAAATAATTCATCTAAAAAAACAGTTTCACTTATTTGAATGAATAATAATCGCATTAGATGTGTGCCTTCATTCTCAAAATAGTTTTTCATATTTTCTTGTGTTTCGAGATTTTTCTATCATACCAAAGTGATGAGTAGCATGTCTTATCTGTATAAATAATGCGCGTGACTACATAAATATGTTTCACCTATGTGAAATCTCCAACAACGAAAACAATGAATAATATAACGGCATAAGATAAGATTGTTGTGAATATAAAATAAGAGATCTTCTTCGCTAGAGAATCATTTTACAGTTAACAAAAAAAGACAAAAACATGGAGTTTATTTATATGAATGAAGATGAAATCAATCCTTTATTAAAATGTTCGGTTTGCAAATATCCGTTTACAAACCCTGTTCATATTCCTGCTCTTGATATTCGACTTTGTCGTGAATGTATTCCCAAAGCACCAGCTTTAACAAATAAGCCAATGGATAACTTCTCATCAATAGACGGCAATATTATTCATATGAACGAGGGTCTTCTTCTTCAATTACTCGATGAACTTCGTGTTCGATGTATTGCATGTCAAGAAGAAAATATTTATCGAAAAAATTTTGCTAATCATCGTCTTAATGATTGTCCAAAACGAATCGTTCCATGTAAAGCAAGTGATATAAAATGTCCATGGAGTGGACGATACGAAAACTATGATGCACATGTTGAAAATTGTCCTTTCGAACGCTTACGACCAATCTTAGTCGAGAGTTTAACACATAAGCAACAACTTGAAAAGTATGGTGAAATTCTATCAAAACAACAAAATGAAATCGAACTATTGAAAAATCAAAACCAACAATCAAACGTCGACGACGATCGAATTGCACAACTACAAAATCAATTAGACAAATCGAATGAATCACTAACCAATCAACAAAATGAAATTGAACAACTGAAAAATCAAAACCAACAATCAAACGGCGAAGACGATCGAATTACACAACTACAGAATCAATTAGACAAATCGAATGAATTACTAGCCAACCAACAAAATGAAATCGAACAATTGAAAAATCAACCATCACCTGTTACTAGCAATGATATTGAACAATTGCAAAGTCAATTAGATAAATGCAATGAACTATTTGCAAATCAACAAAACCAACAATCAAACGTCGAAGACGATCGAATTACAGAACTACAGAATAAATTAGACGAATCGAATGAATTACTAACAAATCAACAAAATCAAATTCAACAATTAAAAACGTCAGTCGAACAATGTGAACATCGTCTTACGACACTTCAGAATAGTTTTCGTCTTATCCTTCAAGAAAAACGAGCTCGTGAAAAGGATAATCAAGATTCTGTTTCAATATCAAGAGCTCAAATTGATGAGATCCAACAATTAAAAGATCAATACGCACAATTGATTCAAGAAACAAAATCATCATCATCATCGAATAATATCGATGTTATTGATCAATTAAAACAACAAGTGAATAGCTTCGAAGTTGGTTTGAAACAAATTCGAGAACAACATACAAATACAAGCAATCAATTAAATCAAATACAACGACAGGATACCTATCGAAATAATGAATTATCCTATCTACGACAATGTCGTGATAAACAAGAAATTCAAATTTCGTTATTAGCAAGAAAGAAATCTGTTGTACCACGATCGTATACAACGATTAATGCACAACTCGATGATTTCATTCAGGAATATCCAATAAATTCCGATATTAATCTATCGAATAAACATTTTGATAATCAAGATTTAGAAACAATTTGTAAACGAACAATGTTCGATAAGAAATGTCGAAAACTTCGTTTAGAAAATAATGATATCAATGCTAAAGGTGCAACTGTAATTGCCGATAATTTACATGGCAATTTAACATTAAATGAACTTTATCTATCGGAAAATTCAATATCAGATATTGGTGCACATGCAGTAGCACAAGTTCTTGCAATCAATAATCATTCATTGACATGGCTTGAATTACATTCGAATAATATAACTGATGAAGCCGCTGAATATCTAGCTGATATGTTGAAAACAAATAAAACATTGATTTTATTAGGTTTAAATTCGAATAAAATAACGAATCGTGGTGCACAGATTTTGGTTGGTGCGATAACATATTACAATGAAACATTACAATGGTTACTTTTAGCATCGAACAAAGGTATTACGGATGAGAGTATCGAAAATTTTAATGATATGTTTGTGAATAATACGGCTTTGCAAGCATTTTGGTTGAAAGATTGTGGTTTATCAAGGAATGGCATTCGAACGTTAAAAGAAGCGGTTGCATCGAAAGCAAATTTTATTCTTGAACTTTAAAATGAATGAAATCTTTTGTTTTTTCTCTTCATTTGTGAATAAAAAAGAAACACCCTCAAGTTATTTACAGAAAGTTTTTATTGAAAATAAAAATTTCGATTTATGGTTCATTGAATACATTACATACTCGTTGTGTCTACTTCGGTATTCGTTGTTTCAGTTATTATCGTTGACGTGTCAGTTGTTATTATTGATGTTTCAGTAGTCGCTGTTGTTGATGATGTATCAGTAGTCGCTGTTGTTGATGATGTATCAGTAGTCGCTGTTGTTGATGATGTATCAGTTGTCGCTGTTGTTGATGTTTCAGTTGTTGTAGTTGATGTTTCAGTTGTTGTTGATGATGTTTCAGTTGTGGTCGTTGTTGTCGTGACTGACGTTGTAGTGGTTACTGTGGTTGTCGTTGTTGTGGTCCGTGTTGTTGTCGTTGTAG
>ERZ778026.1513-NODE-1513-length-28849-cov-5.063138_pt1 | contig 28849 bp, 13 predicted proteins | sample MGYA00375756_ERZ778026 | MGnify/ENA primary metagenome ERZ778026 (study PRJEB29350, sample SAMN05389820) | bioreactor metagenome | isolation source: Ammonium sulfate bioreactor | place: South Africa: University of Cape Town | collected 2014-02-18 ... | reverse complement strand
ACGCATCTCAATATCAAGACCCGTAAATTCAGTTAAATGACGGTGTGTATGAGAATTCTCAGCTCTAAAAACAGGTCCAATTTCATAAACACTTGCAAAGTCGCTATTTATAGCCATTTGTTTGTATAATTGTGGTGATTGAGCAAGGGACGCTGTTTTTTCGAAATATTTAATAGGAAAAACATCTGATCCACCTTCACTGCTTCCCCTTATAATTTTTGGAGTTTGTATTTCCATAAATCCTTTTTCATCAAAAAATTGTCTAAAATATTTACAAACAGCTGCTTTGATTTGCATTATTGCTTTATTTTCGTTTTGTCTTAAATCAATGAACCGATTATCTAATCTTAATTCCAAACTTGATTGATTGCTAGATTGTATATTTGTTTTTTTATTCGATGTATTTTTAAATTTATAGCATATAGGCAGAACATTTTCTGATATAGAAACTATATCAATTTTTTCCGCCATAATTTCATACTTTTTAATATCCGCCCAATTTACATCTTTTTGTGTTGATTTCAAAGTACCATACACATCTATTACGCTTTGTTTATTTGTTTTAAAATCAAAAGGAATTACTACTTGAATACTTTCTCCATTTTTCTCCAACAGTACAAAATTCATTGTTTTTCCATTTCTTATATCAGTTATTCTACCTCTTATATTGATACAAGAATCTTCGATAAAATTTAAATTCATCCGGTATAATTATTTATATTATAGTTTCAATCCCTTTTTTTGTCAATTTTTACTTCAGTATTTATATTACTTAACCATACCATCTTGACATAGTAATATAATTATTATATCAAATTATTGTACGATAATAAAATCATATACTTATCCAAATATCTGGATCGATGTGTCATATAATAGTATTTTTTTACAAATGTTATTTAAATCATTGTATTACTTAAATACATAAGGATGATATAAATATATATAATTTATATAAATAGTGTAAATATATGTGAATTATATAAAAATATCTAAATTATGTAAATCTAGTTAGTATATTTGAATTGTGAAAATATTATAAATAGTATAGTACAAATACTATTTATGCATATAAATAGCATAATTGGTGTAAATGTATCTTAATCATGTAAATGTGTAAATTGTATGGATGTATGGGTGTAACTGTATTGTTTATGTGAGTGTGACTGTGTTGTTTATATGAGTATTTATGGGTTATTGATTGCAACTGTCGAAGTGTTATTCGTTCAAAAATACAATTCTATATTAAACATTAAGATATTACTTTCCATATCGATTAAGGTATTATTTAATAAAATGTTTTAGATGATATTTTACAAAACTGTTTATATTATATTTTACTGACGATCAACATATTACATTATTTGTAGAACGATTGATATATTATTTTACTAAACTACTAATCTATTATTTACAGAAGAATACAATTATATAACTAATAAGATTAAGATATTATTTCAAAGAACTATTAAGATATTATTTACAGAAGAATATAATTATATAACTTTTCGATTAAGATATTATTTTAGTTTAAAATAATTATATAACTTTTCGATTAAGATATTATTTAACAGAACTATTAAATATTATTTTACGAAATAATATTCAAGGAAGTATCAAATATTATTTTACGAAATAATATTTAAGGAAGTATTAAATATTATTTACGGAACTATTAAGATATTATTTCACAGAAGAATAATATTCTGCAACTCGATCGTTAAAATATTGTTTTACATGGGAATATAATTATGCAATTATATTATATAAGAATATAATATAATTATGCAATTATAGATTGATATATTATTTTGTAAGATATAAGAATATAATTTAATGTTTTACATAATATTTTACATAATATTTTACATAATATTTTACATAATATTTTACACAAGAATACAATTTTAAAATATATCGGTTAATAAATTACTTTATAGAAAAATATTATTATGTAATTCATCGATTTGGATAATATTTGACAGAACAATATAATTATCTAATTTGCCTATTGGGATATTATTTTAAAAGAATATAATTATACAACTTAACGATTTACATAGAATTATACAAGAATAGAATTATATAACTTATTAATTGAGATATTATTTACAGAATTATATTATTATATTACTTATCGATTAAGATATTATTTTATAGAAGAATATAATTTTGCAACATATCTATCTACATATTATGTGCTGAAGAATATAATTCTGTAACTTGATTAATATATTATTTTACAAAGAATATAATTCTATAGCTTGTTGATGAACTTATCATTTTTACAGAAGATATTAATTATCTAGCTTGACTATTAATATGTTGTCTTTCATATGGTTAAGATAATATATTTCATACTTATTAAGATTTTATCTAACTTATCTATTAAGATATTATTTAAGAAAGAATATAATTCTGTATATTATCGATTAAGATATAATTTACAAAAGAAGACAATTTCTGAAATTATCGATATAATATTTTACAGAAGAATATAATTATCTAACTTATTGATTAACATATTATTTTAAGGGATTGCATACTTCTGTAAAATATAGATTTAGATATTATTTTACACAAGAATACAATTATCTAACCAATCTATTGAAATATTATTTTACTGAATTATATACTTCTCCTACTCATCGATCAAGGTATTATTTTATACAAGAATATAATTATGTAACTTACGATGAAGATATTATTTTACGGAAGAATATAATTATGAAGATATTATTTTTATTCAAGAATATAATTATGTAACTTATGTATGAAGATATTATATTACGGAAGGATATTCTTATGCAACTTATTGATCAAGATATAATTCATATAAAATAATATTTACAGAATTATGTTACTTTGTAAAATTACGATCAATATATTATTTTATAGAATAAAATTACATCTGTATTATGTATTACGATGTGATTTAATATATTATTTTATAAAATAATATTCTTCGTAAAATAATATATTAATCGATATATTTCAGAATTATATTCTCGCATCAAAATAATATATTAATCGATATGTTTCAGAATTATATTCTTTAGTAAAATATTATGTTAATCTATCAAAAATTTTAATAGTTAATTTTTGATTAGTTGTTTGGTAATTCTAGTTGTTCGACAAAGTGATATTTCCAGCTATTTCAATGTTTAATATGTTGACAAACACTAGTTTACAACTCTTAGAAAATTTTTTAATTCAATTTTATTATTTTATTCATTTGTTACTTGCTATAAATTAAGACATTTTATTATATCAGGAAACAAAAATATTATTCAGTAAGATATACGTTATTCTATAGGATTTATTATGATATCATTTTGAAGTAATACGCCGAGCTACGTACAGTCAATATATTTTTATATAAAATTGTTAGATGATGTAAACACAAATTATAATTATATAAGTTGACAATTAAAATATTTTACATATGAATATAATTTATAACTTGATTATTGTTATACTGTTGAAATACTTCATATAGAGTATTATCTGATATAAAATTTAATAAACAATTACAGAAGCAGAAAAGATTTCTTTATCTAAAGATAGATAAAGGAAGTACATGTCTCCCGTTTTAAAACTTCCTTATTAAATTCATAAATTCAACTTTATTTATTTTATCAATATACAATTATTATGCTCAATCTATCTGATTACATAAAGTTTCATTATAATTAGATTTATCTCTCAATAAATTTATATCTTTTAGTAAATTAAATTTATCCCCAAAAATAAAAATCTCAATGAATTAAATAAACTTATAATAAGTTTATAAATTATGTAAAAATACACAGATAGTATAATAACATATTAATAGTGTAAAGTATGTAAAAGTATGTAAAAGTATGTAAAAGTATGTAAAGTATGTAAAGTATGTAAAAGTATGTAAAGTATGTAAAAGTATGTAAAAGTATGTAAAAGTATGTAAAATAATGTGAAATATAAATGATGAAACGGATATATAAATAGTATAATAACTATATATTATTGAAAACCGATCAATGTATATAATATTTTATATAAGAATATAAGAATATAATTATATAATTATATAAAATATTATATCACTTATTATAAGATATATGGAACGAACAAGATATTTTTTTACAGAACTATTAAGATATCATTTTATAAAACTATCAAAATAATATCTCACGTATTTATCAATAGAACAATCAATATAATATTTTATAGAACTATTAATATAATATTTTACAGAACTATCAGGATAATATTTTACAGAACTATTAATATAATATTTTACAGAACTATTAGGATAATATTTTAGTAAGAATATAATTCGTTACTTAACGGACAAGATATTATTTTACTTAACGATTAAGATAATATTTTATATAATTATAACATAACTATTTGGATAATATTTTACATAATAATCTAACAATTAAGATAATATTTTATATAATTATAACATAACTATTTATATTATTGTGAATAATCATGATATAGGGATTAAGATAATTATCTAATCCAGAAATTATTATATTCTTCAGTATCCTAGTAGTATGTAAAATAATACCTAAATCGATCAGTAACAAAATAATATTATTATGTAAAATAATATCTAAATCGATGAGTTACAAAATAATATTATCATATAAAATAATACCTAAATCGATCAGTAACAAAATAATATTATTATGTAAAATAATATCTAAATCGTTTAGTCAAAGAACTATATTGTTATGTTGGACAATATCTAAATCCTTGAGTTATATGATTACACCTTAAACATATTAAATTAATATGTTGGATGTCAAACTGTGAGATATTGTTTTAACTGATGGATTTTCTTTTGGATGCTTAAGAGTTCTATATATTCCATAAGTTCCAGCAATTATAAATCAAGATGGGATTTGATAGCTATGGATTAATAGGATTTATATTTATCATATTACAAAGTTTTTGATACATTCTTTGTTAATTCAAAAAATAAAAAGAGCTCTGTAATTAGATTCCTGTAACAATTAATTTAATTCTAAATATGAATTAAATTTTAGAAAATCACTAACTTCTCCTTTTATACTTCAAAAAACATTAGCAAATTTAATTACCAAGAAAATTATAGTTAAAAATATAAATATTTTACAATCCTAAACATTTAATTCTATAAACCATATTATACGATAAATACACCTTGGAAAAAACGGTAAATATTTATCTTTGAAGCGATAAAAATACTTTGAAAAGCAATAAAATACTTTAGAGAAAACGGTAAAATATTTTTCAAAAGCAATAAAATACTTTGGAGAAAACGGTAAAATATTTTTCAAAAGCAATAAAATACTTTGGAGAAAACGGTAAAATACTTTTAAAAGCAATAAAATACTTTGGAGAGCAATAAAAATACTTTGGAGAGCAATAAAAATACTTTAAGGAGATGTATAATTATACTTTAGGAAAGGAAATAATTATAGTAGTATAAATAATATTATAAATATTATTTAAAGGAGTATAAATAATACATCTTGTATTATTTAAAGGAGTATAAATAATACATCTTGTGTTATTTATGCTCCTGAGGAATTGTCGCCAAAATTAATGGTGGTGCTAAAAATATTAAATTATAGATAGAAGAATTATATAGCTTAACTTGAAATAAAATAATACAGCTGAGAGGAAAACTATTAAATGAGATATTAAAATCTACATCCAATAAAATTTTTATATTTATAAAGAATAAACTTACAGAAGAAATATAATAAAATGAAATGAGATATTAATGAATAATGTAGTAAATATAAGTTATCTAGTTATCTAGTTATCTAGTTATCTAGTTGTAAGAAATATAAGTGACAAAATTTTGATATGTGTTTAATATAATATTGTTTATGATAAGGAGATTTGAAAAATATAAATAATATGCGATAAAAATAAATGAACTATTTATATTTTTATTCGCATAAACCGAAGCAAAATGGAAGTGAAATATATAGTCAATGGTATATATGTGAATTTTCGGAAAACAACAACAAATATACAAGTACGGAACAATATATGATGGCTAATAAAGCATTGTTATTTAATGATAGAGAGATATATGAAAAAATAATGAAAAATAAAAATCCATCAACAATAAAAAATTTAGGTCGAAGTATTAAAAATTTTGATGCAAATATATGGTTGAAAAATCGTGAAAATATTGTTTTCAATGGTAATTTACTCAAATTTTCCCAAAATTTAAATCTTAAAACTAAATTAATATCTACATATCCATTAATGTTAGTTGAAGCATCTCCTTATGATAAAATATGGGGTATAGGATTGTCTGAATCACAAGCAATTAAAACAGATCCTTGTAATTGGCCAGGTGAAAATCTTCTTGGTAAAACTCTAGTAAAAGTAAGAGATCAACTATTAAGTTAACTAGTATTTAATTATACAATAGAAAATTTAATTATACAATGAAAAATATAATTTAGAGAAATATAATATTATAGATAAACCTGATGATATTATAATTAAAAATACAGAACTATTATAATAGTTTAATTAGAGTAGTTATTTTATTGTTTGAATAAGATTAATTGGTATTGATATGAGTAATATGAGTGGGAGATATACATAAAACTTAACAATATAGTTCATAATATTTGGACTAATGATTCAATTGTAATATAAAAGTTATTACAAAGTAGATTTTTACATAATGATTTAGATACATCTATCAAATATTCTCGAATACTGGGGTATAAGTTTCAGGATTCTGTAAAGTTGAGAAAGTTGTAAACAATCCTATTTTTATATATTGTACCTTTTAGAAGAGCTATTAAATAACTTATAAACTATGTTAATTATATTATAAATATGAACAAATATAGATTCCCATATTAGATTTACCATATTAGATTTCTCATATTAGATTTAACATATTAGATTTCTCATATATTCTAATTATATAATACCTTATATGATTCCATATTCTCCCACTGTTAAATTTCTTGCATATATTCTTTCCATATATATGTAACATTATATTTTTCATAATCTTACTATATATTTTTCATATTCTTACTATATATGTATCATAATTTACCTATAAATTAATAAAATAAAATAAAATGACTATTTAGATATTCTCTAAATTATTTTCAAGAAATAAAACTCGGTAATAATGTTTACTATAAAATTAGTCGGTCGAATTTTTAATAATATATTTTGATAATTTACAATCGTAAGATTTTGTTTTAATTCCACACGCACTGCATTTAAAATACAATTCTGCTTCAACAATAAAAGTAATTTCAGGCAAATTACAGACTTTACAAATTAAATATTTTTTAATAAAATCATTCAACAGAACCATCAACTTATCATTATTATACAATCCACATAAATAATATTGATGACGTTTTTTATCGTAAGATGTACGTGTTCCAAGTTGATATTCATAATTTTTAACTATGTAAATGTCCCTTGTTTTTAAATTTCTTGATACTTTATCAAGATTCACTAAATATGTTTTATTTACTTCATTTTTGCTTTCTAATTTCTCCATTTTATATCTGTTAAAATTATCATTGCTCTGTATAATATTTATAACAACCATTTTTGTATTTATTATATTAGTTTATTATATTAGTTTATTTCAAAAATTATACAAATTTTTTATAATTTTAATTTCTCGATGATTAGTTTGTGTATTAGTTTTTATAAAATATGATTGTTTGTTATTATTAATATATTATTTACATTTCTATTTCCTTAATATAACAGAGTAATATATTTTATAAAATTGAGCTTTGTATTTCATGTATTATATATGTAAAAAATATTGATAATCAATACAAAAATAATTAATAATGAGTGTATAATATTATAATGTAAAATTAATTAATATGGCATGATTGTTTGTATTAATAAAATGGTGCAAGTTTTTATAGTAAGTGCAGATTTAGTAGATTCACCAATTGAATTAAATACAAAAGATAATGTAACTTGTTTAGAAATTAAAGAAATACTATCAAAAAAATATAATATTCCTCTACAAAATCAAAAAATATCTATGTTTGGTCAAATTATCGCAGATTATACGACATTAACCGAAGCAGCGTATGTAACTAATCCGCCTTATTATGTTAATTTTGCTAAAATTGATAATGTGCAGGATATCTTAACACAATCAACATTAAATAAAAACCTTATATCCAACAAAACGAATAAACAAAATAAACAAAAGAAACAAAGTAAAAGAAACTATAAAGATATTTATGCTTCTAATATCGATCTAATTATTAAACTAAAAGGAACTAAAAGAACAGTTTTTATAGTAAAACAATTAAAACAAGATTTAATAATAAAAGTTAATGATGGGTTTAGAAGCGGATCTAAAAAATATAGCAATATAAATAACAAAATAAAGAAACATAACAAAAACAAAAAATTAACAAAGGAAAAACTAGATAAAGATCTAGATAATTATTTTGAGAGAAACAAAAAATTAACAAAAGAAGATCTTGATGAAGATCTTGATAAAGATCTTGATAATTATTTCGAGAGAAACAAAAAATTAACAAAAGAAGATCTTGATGAAGATCTTGATAATTATTTTGAAAGAAAAGATAATTTTAACGATAGAGTTACTATGCATTAATAAGATTTAAAATATTGAATATGAGAAATATTTTAAGTCCAATTTCTTGAGTTGCATAAATGTTTTATTTATCTAAAAATGCATAAATAAAACACATATTTCCTGTTTTAAATTTTTATAAAATTCACAACCTCGGCCATGTTATCAATACACTATTATTAACCTCTTACTTTATTAATAACAACTCAAATTTATCTATCATCTAAATCATAGTTTGTTTTCGTTGTTTAATAATATTTCTATATAAACTTGCAAAGATATATTAATATATTTTTATGACTTTAATATGTAAAATAATATTTTAATAGTACAGCGTAATAATATCTGAATCGTTCTATGAAATAATATCTTATGGTTTTATAAAATATATGTTAATTGTATATAAAGGATAAAGGATAAAGGATAAAGGATAAAGGATAAAGGATAAAGGATAAAGGATTCTGATAATATCAGAATCCTTTATATACAGTATTATATTAATAATTAAAAGGATATAGTTATGTAATTTGACAGAACGATTTGCTTATATATTTGAGACTCATTTTTAATTAAAATATAATTGCATAGTCTCAAATAATATTTTCACCGAGTTATCTTCCCAATTTCCACTTAAAATAAGCTCTTAAATAAAAATGTGTCCTCAGTCTACAGAATACGATTAATTAAAGTAAATATAATTAATCGTATATTATTTGTATTACTTAGAGGTAAAAGGGATTAAGATATTATTTTACAGGTTGATGATATTATAAACAAGTATATGATGCAATAGAACGATAAAGATATTATTTTACAGAACGATTAGACATTTTATAGAACACAATTCTGGAATAGGATGATTAAGATAATATTTTATGGAACAACCAAGATAATATTTAAAGAACGATCAAGAGATTATTTTATAAAATAATACTGATACACGAAAAATATATTATTTTACTAACAATCTAAACAATAATTATACAACTGTAAATATATTATTAGCAACAATACAGTATAAATATTACTATAATACTATCTTAAATATTATGTTAGATAATTATATAAATATAATATCTTAAATGTAAAGACATATTCTATGTAAAAATAATATTTAGTTAATTTATATTCTATTATATGTACGAAATGTAGATATTTATCCAAAAATATTTAGTTTCAGATTTTATCTATAAAAAATTGATGAATAGTTTTGATGTTAACTTGAGCATTTTATTTATTCGTAAAACCAGTAAAATTATTTTTCTAACTGCAACAATGTTTAATATGTTGACAAACACTAGTTTACAACTCTTAGAAAATTTTTTAATTCAATTTATTATAATGAATCAGCCATTATTTACATATTTTATATGCACTATTTGAATATAAATATATCTTTTATACTTCTCCAATACTATTATACTGTTTAGATACCATTGTATAATTCAGAAAAATTATATTATATTTTACAAATCTACTAAGATATTTATGGATGAATATATTTGTTCTTGAAATTTTCATATCCATCATTCATAAAATTAAGCATAATTTTGTGGAAAGTTGTTTATAGAAATCTTCTAATGTTTAATATGTTGACAAACATTGATTAATAACATTTTTATTTTCAATTTTATTAGGTTATATAACTTAACCTAATTATTAATAGTATAGCAGATATATAGTATAGTAGATATGTATATTTTATGAAATATATTTAATAAAAATAATTCTATAGGTTGATTATCAATATATTTATAGATGAAGAGAATTGTATAAGATAAAGTCTTAAATAATATTTTATGGAGAGAAATACTATAACTAATAAGCCAAAATAATGCAACAGAATAATTAAGATATTATTTTACAAGAAAAATAAATATACTAATTTTTGACAAATTATATATAATTTGTCAAAAGAATATAATTGTGTAAATAGGTTATGAGATAATATTTTTGGGTGATGTGAGATAATTTAAAAAATATTTGGAGGGATATAATAGATACATTAAATAATGTATTTATTAATAGTTTTATTATAAATTAATATAATAAAATTAATATGATAAAGTGAATTTAATGGTTATTTAAATAATAAAATAAAATACAGTTAGTTATTTTAATTCTGTGAATTAACGATTAAGATTATGTTACGCTAAAATATAATTTAAATAATTAAGGAAGTTCGATAAGATGTATAGAGGTATTATCAACATAAGTACAAATATAATAGTTCATTTTAAGTAACTGAATATAGTCACCGATTTTAGTAAGAGAGAGAGAAGGTTCACCAAAATAGGAAGTAATAATTTTAGAATTATTGAGGAAAGAAGTAATATGTACATTAATAAAATTTTCAGGAACCCAGAGTAATTTTTTAGAGGTATGGCGATAGTCGGTATCGGGGTTAGAAGTAAAAGTATTACTATTAAAAGTAACGTTTATAAAATTCAATAAGGAAAGAAGTTCATTAGGAATTAAGTTAGTATAATCTTGGAATGAAATATAAATATTAGGAGAATATGTAATAAATCGTTGACCTAGAGATTTGTTTCGAGAGAATCTATCTATAGATTTGTGGTTAGTAAAGTCAAAAATATGATTAGTATTAAGTTTAATAGGTATTAAAACAGCATTAGATGGAACAACAGAAAAGCGAGATGAAATTTTATCTATTATTTTTTTCTTAATATTCCAAATAATAGAAGGCTCTAAATTAATATCATGTCCGGAATAACCTGTTGCTTTCATGATTTCTTCTAATCCAGAAATACTCATTCCTCTTTTTAGTAAACCTCTAAAAGTATATAAACGAGGATCATCCCAACCATCATATAAACCTTCTTGAATTGCTTTTTTGATTAATCTTTTGGATAATACTGATCCAGTAATGTTGAGTTTACCGTAATGGAATAGTTTTGGTTTTCTCAGTTTCATAATATCTAAAATATAATTTCCTTGTTCATCTCTTTCATTATATTCAATACTACGGAAAACATGAGTAATACCCTCTAATGAATCTAATATAGGACAAGCAAAATCATATGTTGGATATACAAAATATTTACCTTGTGTTTTATGATGAACAGCATCAATGGATCTATAAATAGAAAAATCTCTCATAGCATAATTTTTATCTGTCATATTTAATCTCATTCTAACACAGCCTTTTATAGTCCCCGTTTTCATCCCATTCCACAACAAAATATTTTTTTCTATAGTATTATTGCGATATATTGAATCTATTCCTTTTGATCTTTCGGTTTTTATAGTTTGCAGATCAGAAAGATCTACATATGCTTTATTACTTTGAATTAACAAATCTGCCATATCCAACAATGTATCGAAATATTGCGATGTATATGAAATATTCTCCATTTTTATCCCCAATTGCATTAGATCATATATAATTGCTTTTTCGTATTCTTCGCTTTCTAATAGAGGATTTGTATCGTCCATACGTATTATTAAACTTCCATTATATTTTTTCCATATACATGCATTTATATATAAAGCTTTTATATGTCCTATATGTAAATATCCAGATGGTTCAGGTGGAAATCTTACTATTATTTTTTCTTTCTTATTATCTTCATCTAATATCTTCCTAATCTTAGCTGGAATTATGAAATGTTCAAAATTCATTTTATTTATACTATATTATTTCCAGTTATATTCATTTTTTTCCAGATTAATACAGATAATTTTCATTTGATTTGTATTATATTGAATAAATATTTATAAGTTGAAATATAAAACATATTTTATGATTTAACTATTTATATTAATAATGGAGTAATTAATAACAAATCAAAATAGTATTAAAAATTTCTTTACTTATTTTCTAGGTAAAGAAAGTACAGTTTCAACCGTTTAAAAACGAACTTTAAAAAATAAAATAATTCAATTTTATTTTTTTATCATAATATATTTTACTATATTATTTTATCTTTTCTTAGTAAATTTATCTTTTTAGTAAATTTATATTTTTAGTAAATTTTATCTTTATCCAGTAACTTGTCTTTACTAATTTTTATTTTTCATAGAATTTATATTATAAAATTCTATAAATATGTGCAAACTAATTATAAAAACTGCTAAATTACAAAGACATAAAGATATGTAAATGGTGCAAATGATACAAATTGTACAAATGATACAAATTGTGAAAATGGTGTAAAGATATGGAAATAGTGCAAAGATATGCAAATAGTGCAAAGATATATAAATGGTGTAAAGATATATAAATGGTGTAAATACATGAATAATTGTATAAATACATGAATAATAGTGTAAATACATGAATAATGGTGTAAAGATATGAAATGGTATAAAGATATGTAAATGGCGTAAATATATGTAAAATGCGTAAATATATAAATGCTGTAAACAATTCTAATTATTTGAATTATATAATAGTGTAATAAAATGTTTAACATATTGAGTAACCTTACAGTTGAGATATTATTTTACAGAAGAATATTATATCTAACATAACAATTAATATAATATTTTATAGAATTATCAAGATATTATTTACGGAATGATCAACATATTATTTAATAAATCGAGATAATTATGTAATATCTTGATCAAGATAATATTTGAAGATCAATTAATGTAATACAATAATACAATAATACAATAATACAATAATACAATAATACAATAATACAATAATTATGAATCAAGAATTATTATATTAATTGATTAAGGTATTATTTTTCATATTAATTAATATATTATTTTGTAGAAGAGTATTATCTCACAGAAAAATATAATCATATTCTTATATTGAATAATATCTTAATCGATATGTAAAATAATATATTTATGATAAAGTTACATGATTATATTTTTGCGTAAAATAATATCTCGATTGTGAAGTTACATAATTATATTCTTCAGTAAAATAATATTTTGATGGTAAAGTTACATAATTATATTTTTCTGTAATAATAATATCTTAATCTTAAAGTTTTATTTTATCATTCCATAAAAATTATTTCCAAGAAATTTATATTTATTAAGTAAATAATGTAAACATATTAATAATATAAACATATAGAATGATGAAATATAGAAAAAATAGTGTAAATATATAGAGAATTCTGAAATATAGAGAATGGTAAAATGTGAGGGTAATTGTCAAAATATATTAAGAACAGTATTAAAATATTTTGAGAACAGTATTAAAAATATAGAGAATAGTGTAAAAATATAGTGAATGGTGTAAAATATATAAAATGGTAATTATATATGAAAACATATGAAATAGTGAAATATATATGAAAATGGTGATTATATATGAAAATGGTGATTATATATGAAATAGTGAAATATATATGAAAATGGTGATTATATATGGAAACATATGAAAATAGTGTATATATATATATATATATATATATATGAAAATAGTGTGCATATATATGAAAATAGTGTGCATATATATGAAAATAGTGTGCAATATATGGAAACTATATTAATTAAGAGAATATAATTAACTAAAAATGAGATTAATATATAATTTTATGGAAGAATATGATTATATAACTCAAGAACTAATATAATATTTACAAAATAATATAATAATGTAATGCAAGGATCAAGATATTATTTTACAGGATAATATAATTTACAACTTATCGGTTAACTTATTATTTTACAGAACTATTTGGATATTGTTTAATACAAGAATATAATTCTCTAACATGACGATAAATATAATATTTTATAGAACGATTAAGACATTATTTTACACAAAAATATAATTACGCAAAATAATGATTAAGATATTATTTAGAGGGAAAATATAATTGTGTAATTTATAAGATAAAATATTAATTCGAGCAAGAATATTATCTGAACGATTAAAATAATATTTTACAGAAATATTATGTAACTAGTTGATTAATTATTATTTATTATTTATAGAACAATTAAGATATTATTTTATATAAAAATATAATTATGTAATTTTTCAATTGATATGATGTTTTACAGAACTATTAGAATATTATTAACAAAAGAATTAAATTATGTAATTTACGATTAATGTAAAATATTACAGAACAGTTAAGATATTATTTTATATAACTATCAACATACTATTAGACTAAATAATTAAAATATTAAATTACATATTAATATAATTTAGCAATGAATATAATTTGTAATTTAATCAGGGTTATATTTACAAAATGGTTAAGATAATATTTAAAAGAACAATATAATTAAACGGTTGAAAGATTAAAATATTATTTTACTTATCAATTAACACATTATTTTATATATTAAGATATAATTATGTTAACGAAGATTATAATATATTTTTATATAAGAATATAATTATGTAATTTAACAATCAAAATATTATTTTGCATATATCAATATAACATTTTACAGAACAATTAAGATATGATTGTATACAAGAATATGATTATATGAATTTTCGATTAAGATAGAATTTTACAGAAGGATATAAAATTATACCAATATTTTTGTAAAATAATATCTAATCCTTGTAAAAATATTTATCATTAAATTACATAATTATATTCTTATATAAAATAATGTTCTAATCTTTGTCAACATAATTATATTTTTTGTAAAATAATATCTTGGTCTTCGTTAACATAATTATATTTTTTGTAAAATAATACTTGGTCCTTTTATAAATAATATTTAATCGAAAGTTACAGAATTATATTCTTCTATAAAAATATTATATTAATCTTTGGTAATAAAAATATATTCTTTTGTAAAATAATTCTATAAATTAGTAATTATATTATTATATATATGTTAATCTTAAAGGTATACTATTTCATATATTACAATATTTTCATATATATTATACTATTTTCACATATTATACTATATATATATATAACGCTATTTTCATATATTACACAATTTTTCATATGTATTGTGTAATTTCATACTTTACACAATTTTACACAATTATACACAATTATATAATTACGATTAATAGATATTATAAAAGCATAAATTAGTTATTAAAGATTTATTTATTTAGACATATCGATTGATATCTTATTGAGAAAAAAATATGATTGCTGAATAGAAATATTTAAATACAATTTTAAATACAATTTTAAAGTAAATTTTTGATACAATTTTAAAGTAAATTTTTGATACATTTGTGCCTTATCATATATATTAGATATCTAACTCTATTATTCATCTTTATGAGGTACTGGTATATAGATATTTGAAAAAGTATATATTTATCTTTGTATATCACATGAATAAATTTTTAGAAAGATATTTTTCACATCTCTTATCACTCATTCTTTCTATATTACATTCCTCTCTATAATATTTTCTCAGTTGGATAGTGTTTTAATTGTACCTATATTTATAAAACAAAATTTTCACTACAATAATTTATAACTTACTCTTTATTAACAACGGGCCATTTTCTATCTTTAACCAATTTTTGTCTCTTAATATATTTTACTTTTATTCCATAGCATCGTAATAACTTATTATTTTTAGTTCATTATGATACAATAATTTACCGTTATTCCCCAATTCATTGTCCATGATAATTTATCGATATGGTTCAATTTGTTGTATCAGAGCAATTTATTGTCACCTCTTTATTTATCGTAATCTCTTAATTCATTGTTATCCTTCCATTTATCTTATTACAATAATTTATCCATATTTTTTGATTTATCTTTACAATAATTTATCGTTATCTTCTCATTTGTCGTATTATACTGGTTTACAATTATGATTTGATTTATCGTTATCTTCTCATTTATCCTGTTATACTGGTTTATCATTATGATTTAATTTATCGGTATTTTCTCATTTATCCTATTAGACTGATTTAAGTTAATGTAATATATTGACTGATATACTTGTTTTACTGCTTGGGTGTAAAACAAGTATATCAATGATTAACGATCAATTTTTTTGGAAAATCAAGTATAAGATATCTTCATGATTGACGATAAATATATTTGGAAAATCAACGATACAATATGTAGCAGTCCACTATCGACGAGTCTCCATCAACCAGCTTCATGTTAACTAGACACTATCATACGCTATGGTCTTTATATAACCTAACCGTACACACTAGGTTCGTCAAGAGTGGGCTATTACAAAGATATTTGCATGATTGACGATGAAGATATTTGGAAGATCAACGATAAAAATATCTTACATGGACGATTTGGAAAATCGTCGGTGGGATATCTGTATGATCGACCATAAAGATATCCATACGATTAACGATAAAAATATCTCTACCATTGACGATAAAGAACATATAAATATCATTTTTGTTATTATAATGTTTTTATTTTTTTGATTCTATCAAGTTCTGTATTTATGTTTCTAAATATTCAATTATGCTAATCATATGGTAAATAAATATATAGCACTATTGTATATTTATTTTTTATCTCTCAGATATGTCTTTATCAGTATTTTTAATTTCTCTTTATAAAGTATGTGAAAACTTGATATAATTAGTCTTATTTCTACTTATAACTATATATTATTATATGTATCTATCATTTATTTCTATTATTTGTATGTTTTTTGGTATGAAACAGTGTAAAAAATCACTTTCGTTACATGTACTATTCAATTTATATCTAACACTAAACTACTATTCTACAAACTCCATCTCCAATTATCTTTCAATATTTATTTTTTATATAATTTATTGTTTGGTTTATTGCATAAAATCATGGTACATAATAATATTTTCACAAATGATATACTATTCCAGGTTTATTAACTATGGAGTATTTGAAGTATTTGAAGTATTCGATAAATACTTTATCAGCCTATTTGGTATATCTATTATATTATATCACAAAATTTTTTAATGAATAATTTTACGGACAGACTTCATATTAACAATAATTGATAAAATTATCATTGAAGAAATTGTAGGAAATCAACCTATGGATATACTAATATTAATTGTATCATAATACCATAATCATGATATATTTAAAATCATGGTATATTTAAAATCATGGTATATTTAAAATCATGGTATTATAATGGGTGAGAAACATACTATCAAAATAAATTATGAACATAGAATAGTATATAAGTTCTACTGTAAATAAAAGGATATAAAAATCCATTGTTTGATAGATAATTAATCAATAGTATAATAAAACCAAATACCAAAAAATGTTTTTGTTTTATCAAATAAAATATTTTTTAATATTTGTTGTTCTTTATTGTCCAACCCAAATCTTTGTATAACATAATTAAAGGCAGATTTTATTATTTCTTCGTCTTCTGGATCTATTTCACCATATCTCACAAGATATTCTTCATAAGAAGGATTATTGTATTTTTTATCATTTTTTGGTAGATGTAAATTATCTTTTGTCAAAATCAGTGGTCTTCTTCCATTCCAGTTTTGTATCCAGTTAGGTGTATCTCCCCATACTATACTATACCCAGATTCTTCAAAACTATTTAATCCACTTCTATCAAATAAGTCTGTAGAATTATTGTTACTTTGTGTTGTTTTTTGAATTTTGCTTATATTTTTTTTATCAATTTCTGATAATCTATTATATAGTATAACAAACGCAAGACCAGAATAACATCTACCATCTATGCCCATTTTTTATTATTAAAAATTTATTTAATTTGAAAAATTCATCTTTTTATTGTACAGGTATTATATTGAATTTTAGTGTTGATAAAAATTAACACTGAATAAATTTTATCAAAATATCTACTACTCAAAAATATTTCCATATCCATAATTAATATCTCCATTATGTTTATTTAGTATTAAACAAACCATGCAATACAGGAGCAAATGTATTATTGTTTCTATAAACACAAATAAATATGTAATATTTGTTAATATCAAGTTTTACTTATTAAATCGTTCATCCATTTAATACCTGTATCCTTAATTTCGTTTTTTCATAGATATTAATCTCAACTGGCATATCTAATTTTCGTAACTGGTCATTTATAATATTATTAACACGTCTTTGTAATGAATTTATATCTTCAAATAAAATATAATAAACTAATCCAGGCGAAAATATACTACTATTATTTTAAATAAAATCACTAACTATATTCCTAACAGTAATTTCAGATCATTTAGAAATGATGTATACAAGATCGAGATTCAATACTAAACAAGTTAATATAATTGTTTCTTAAAAATATTTAAAAAGTAATTTTACTAATTTAAAATTAAATGAAATACATACATTTATTAAAAGATATAAATTGTTATGCAACAAGTGATAAAACTCAATTATTTAAATATCTTATGAATAACAAAATATTTACAGAAAATAAATTAGAAAATACAAAAATTGAACGTGTCAGGAACATTGTAATAAATCATTTTTTAGACTATTTATTTGTTGGAAGCAGTACTTGTATATCAGAATTAACTGAAAAATTAGAATTGAATTATAGATTTGAAAATTATAGACATGCCTACATATTGGCCATGTTATTGAAAGATAAATTTCCCGATATTAAGAATGATAAACTTATTAAAATACCTTTACCAATTTTCTATAGCGAAAAAATTGTTTTCAATATGGTTGAATATTACATAAAAAATAATGTTTAACTATATTTAACGTGCGATTTGAGCTAATTAATTTTAATTGACTTAATGGTAAGAATTAGTGAAAAATGAATATTAGCTCGATTATAACTAATATTTGTATAGTATTAGAATTAGTTATAATTATAAATTTGTAAATTTATAATTTTGTACTAAATAAATTAAATGGAACTTAATGTATGGGAATATATAACACTTCCCACAACAAAAATACAATATGAACATGATTCAGAATGGTATGATGATAATTGGGATAATATTAATAATTATTCTGATTCAATTGGAAATATGATTAAATTTAAAATAGAAAGCAGATCAACTGTATTATTTATACCTTCATCTCTAAATGTAAATATAGATAAATATTCTTGTTTAATTTATTATCCTGGGCTTGGAGAGTCGTCAATGTCCAGTTTCTTCAATAATACAAATTGGAGATATATCGCTAACAAAAATAAATTTATTGTTCTATATGCAGAAGGTACAAGTTTTAACAATGATAAAAGAAAGGGATTCAATATTATTGACCCAGAAAAAGATTTTTTGTATACTGAAAAAATAATTTCGGTTCTGTATGAATATGCTCCTAACATAGAGCAACTATATTTTGTGGGTTATTCAAATGGATCCATGATGGGATGTCGACTTGCTCAAAAATATGGAAGTAAATTATTTGTAGCGGGATGTATAATAATGGGAGGACTAGGAAAAAATAGCGAAGAAGTATCAAAAATAGAAAATATTCCACATAAAATGCGACTTTTAATAATAACTGGCGAAAATGATCCATATAAAAAGAGTTGTGAAGATGCAGCCGATTATTTTTTCTCACATAATTATATTATTAAACTAGAAATTATTCCTAATACGGAACATATATATCCAATAGATTTAGAATCTAAAATATGGGATTATTTAATATTAAATAAATATAGCTCAAGATAATAAAATTAATCAGTAACATAATTGATATGGTATTAACAATAACTGTTTTTTAAATTGGTTCATGTAACTGAATATTTTATTTAAAACCATTTTTAAACCAAAATGATGTAAATTTTAACATTAATAAAACTTCTTTGTAATTCTTGGAGACAAATTTTTAATACTAAATTATTATAGATAAATTAATAATCTGGTATTGTGAACAGATTAAATAGTGTAACAACAAACTTATATAAAACACTATTAAATAGTAAATAAATTCTTTTTTAATAACAATAGTAAAATAACTATAGATATTCCTATTTTTTACTAATACAAAATATTCAAAATTTATACAAAAAAATTTTTACTATATATCAATGTATATAATAACTCATATTTTTTATTAATAAATAAAAAAATATCATGCATATCAAAAAAAATAAATTCTTCATTGAATGTATACAAATATAATTAATATTGGATAATATGACAAATTAAAAATTACTTTTCAAAGTAATTATATTAGCAATATATTATATCAAAATATAACACAATAGTGCATATGTAAAAAATATTATACAGTATAAAATCTAATGAAATAATCAGTAAAGACTTATTATAAATATTTCAGGGAATTATCTATCCTGATAATAGTGATGGTTATAGCGATACTACAATTAGTAAATTGTATTACTATTAAAAATACTATATAACATCTATTAACAGTTCTCATTTATATAAAATAAGCATTTTTGTCTATATATTGTTAAAGTAACATAATTAAATAGATATAAATTAACAGTTATATATAATTAAATTTATTAATTATATCTTTTAAATATACTAATATTGAATAAATTAATAATTTAATATTAGTATATTAAATATGATTATATTAGCTAATGATAATATAATAGAAATTTGTAATTATCTAAATACGCGTGATATATTAAATCTATCTTTTACACACTATGAACTGTATAAATTTATTTTAAATTGTAGAAATATTATGATTTATAAAACTTTTACTGTAAAGAAAGATATTTATAGATCAGATTTTATTTATCATATGAATAATTTATCATACAAATTATTGAATATAAATATCGAAAATAATTTATATTTTATCGATAATGATTTCAAATATTTTGAAGGTATATATACACTTAATATTTCTAATTGTAAACAAATAACAAACAATGCATTTAAATATTTAAAAGGTATTCATACACTTAATATGTCAAATTGCAATCAAAATAGAATAACCGATAAAGCATTTAAATATTTAAAAGGTATTCATACACTTAATATGTCAAATTGCAATCAAAATAAAATAACCGATAAAGCATTTGAATATTTAAGGGGTATACAAATATTAAACATGACCAATTGTTGTCAAGATACAATCACAGATAAGGCATTTGAATATTTAAAAGGTATTAGTACTTTAAATATATCAGGTTGTAATCAAAGTACAATTACAGATAATGCATTCGTGAATTTAAAAGGTATATATTCTCTTAATATGAAAAATTGTAATCAAATAACAGATAATGCATTTGAATATTTAAAAGGTATTCATACACTTAATATGTCATATTGTAATCAACATGAAATCACAGATAAAGCATTTAAAAATTTAAAGGGTATTTATTCGCTTAGTATGAAATTTTGTAATCAGAATACTATAACAAATAAAGCATTTAAATATTTAATAAATATATATTGGCTTAATATTAACTATTGTTGGCAGAAAACTATAACAGACAAAGCATTCGAATATTTGAAAGATATTCATACTCTCAAAATAATGTTATGTCCATATATAACAGATAAAGCATTCGAGAATTTAAAAGGCATTCATACTCTTAATATGTCATACTGTGACCAAAAAACTATTACAGATAGGGCTTTCAAGAACTTAAAAGGTATTAATACTCTTGATATTTCGGGATGTAATCAAAAAACTATTACCGATAATGCATTTGAACATTTAAAAGATATATATTCTCTTAATATGTCAAAATGTAATCAGAAAACAATTACCGATAGAGCATTTGAAAATCTAAAAGGTATTCATACTCTTAATATGTCATGGTGTAATCAAAAAACTATTACAAATAATGCATTTCATAATTTAAAAGGTATTCATACTCTTGATATATCACATTGTAATCAGGATATTATTACTGATAATGTATTTAATCTTCTAGAAAACATTTGTACTCTTGTTATGATAGGTTATAGTAAAAATATAATAAAAAAAGCATATCAAAATATCAAAAATGTTGGTATTATAAAGGTAAAGTATTCAAAAAAATATAAATAGGTTACTCAAATATTCACTATTTGTTATATTATTGATAGTTTGTTAATATCTGGTATATTATTGTATGTAATTAAAAAGCTTATAATCTAAATAACACATTAATGTGTTATTTAGAAAAATATTAATCAATTATAAATCACACCATTTTAGCGACGTCAATATTTCATTTTTTCACTTATAGTATTATAAATACTGTTTCATATTATGAAAATTAGAATACAATAAACCTGATATATTATCTTTCTCCTTAACATACTTATCACAAACATAATTTAATTTTTTCATTCTAGTTAATAATTCTGTATGGTATTAGGATTTGATTAAAATTTCTTTTACATCAATATCACATTTTGATTTACTGATACAAAAATTCGATAAAAATACGATAAAAATACGAGATTTTTGCAATGTCATATTTCCACATAGAGTAAAATAATTGGATTATTTCAAAATAGCTATCTACTTGTTCATAATGTGCAAATGTGAGACTATAAACATTATTAAACCAAATGTTTTATTTGTTCCAACAATTTTAAAATTTTCAAATGTATATATGTGTAAATAAAAAATACAAGCTTGAAAACACGATATTATTGATTAAATTTATCTTTAGTTATAGTATACCAAATTAACAAAAGAATTTCGTATTTGTCAATAGGAAAAATTATTCTATTATATTTGATATATAAAGTATTATATTTATACTACGAGAAATATAATCAAATAGTAAATAATAGTATTAACAAAATTACAAATAGTACAGTTATTATGTGAATTATTTATAATTTATCGGACTATTTTTAAATTGTGCTAATAATATTCAAAAAATAAATATTAAAATATATCTATATATTTTAATATTAGGTATATTAAAATATATAGATATATTTTAATATTAGGTATATTAAATATATCCATATGTTTTAATATTAGGTATATTAAATATATCTATATGTTTTAATATTAGGTATATTAAATATATCTATGTTTTAATATTAGGTATATTAAAATGGAATGAAAATAAGATATAATATAGAACTATTTAATATTAAATTATGGATACCTTTAAATATTATTTATTCAATATTTAATGTATAATCACTATATAACATAATTATAAAAGATTAAATTATCTATTGTTGAATGTTTTGGATATATAATTATTGCTATTACTATTAAAATTGAATTTAATGGTAATAATTATATTACCATTAAATAATGTTGATATTACCGGATGATTGTATTATTATTATTTGTTCTTTTTTAAATACAAATCATATGTTAAAATTATCTTTATTATGTCAAGAACTATATAGATTTATTTTAAATTCTGAAATAATTATGGTTAATAAAATTTTTACTGTCAAACACAATATTAGTAATATCAATTTTATAAATAAACTATCATTCAAATTATATAATTTAAATATTAAATACAATATATATTTAAACGACGATAGTTTTAAATATCTTAGAGGTATTCGTACTCTTAATATATCGGGACTTAAATACAATAAAATTACAGATAACGCATTCGAACATTTACAAGGTATTCATACTCTTGATATGTCTGGATATAATCAAGAAACAATAACAGATAAAGCATTTGAACATTTGAAAGGTATTCATACTTTAAATATGTCTAGATGTAATCAAAGAACAATAACAGATAATGCATTTCAACATTTAAAAGGTATATATTCTCTTAATATGAGTTATTGCAATCAAAATACAATAACAGATAATGCATTTGAACATTTGAAAGGTATATATTCTCTTAATATGAGTTATTGTAATCAAAATACAATTACAGATAATGTATTAGAACATGTAAAAGGTATTCATATTCTTAATAAATATGGACGAAAACGATCATATTAAGGAATTTTAATTATATTACCAATACAACACTTTGTACCAAGCCTACAAATATCTTTTAAATTATTAATATTTTTCTTGTTATTGTATTTAATAACAACCTGACATATTCAACTGATTAATGCTTGTCAAATACAATAAAATATTATCTCTAATACAATTGACAATATTCTGACATATCAAGAGAATAAATACCTTTAAATATTCAAATACTTTATCATAATTATATTTTCTTATGTTCTTTCCTATAATAGTGAATAAAATATAATTGCATGATTTAAAATGGAATTTTCAGCAATTTATTTTCTTAAGTCCCACTCAAAACTTATCAAGCAATAAAATTTTATTGTAAATCTTAGGAATACTATAAATCTTAGGAATACTATAAATTGAAATCGATGTGAATAAATAATCGTATATTGATAGCGTTTAAGGTGGAAAGCATAAATATTGTATAACTTTAAGATAAAAATATTAATTTTAAATTAATATATCAGAATATAATTATGTAACATGACAATTAAGATATTATGTATCTTGATCTCTAGATATTATTTTATAGAAGAATACAATTATGCAACTTGTTGATTATGATACTATGCAACATAGGAATATAACTATATTACAAAATATTATAATTATCGAGTTACATAATTATGTAACTCGAAGATTAAGATACATGAAAAGACAAATATTCTTTACATTTTGAGAATAAGATTAAGATACTAGAAGAGATATGTTATTTTACTGAAAAAGATAATTCTGTAATTGAACGATTAAGACATCATGTTATAATAATATAACTTTCATGATTATGATTTTAAATATACAATTAAGATATTATTTTATTTGAGAGTGTAATTGTAAATATATGATTAAATATTATTGTATATGGGATTCTAATTATGTGATTAGAATATTGTTTTACAAAAGACCATAATTCTAGATAAATATAAAAATATTATTTACGTAAAGATTAAGATAATATTTTACAGTATTAATGATATATTATTTTAAATAAGAATATTATTATAGCACTATTGATATATCATATAAAATAAGAATATTATAGTAGGATTAAGATATTATTTTATATCAGAACACAATTATATAATAAATAATATCTCAATTATTCCATAAAATATTATCTTAATATTTGAGCAGCTGAACAATATCTTAAATATTATCTTAATCCTTCTGTTAAATAATATCTTAATTATTTAGTTACATAGTATTTTAATATTTCTATAAAATATTATCTTGGTCATTCAGTTACATTGTTAATATTTATATGGATATTATCTTAATCGATAACTTAGATATTGATATTTTTATAAAACCATATGTATCTATGGTGAAAATACATATATTTATACTATTTTCATATATTACATATATTTACACCATTTACATTATTTTATCTATTTGTACAATCTTCATGTATTTATATTATTTTCATGTATTCACATTTATATCTATTTACATTTATATCAGTCCTATATAGTTTGTATACATATATTCAATTTAATTGTTCTAATCAAAATAATTATTGCTGGATTAATAATACAATATTCAATTATTGATTTTTAGCTAAAAACATAAAATTTATATACGAATTACAAACAAAATAGTTAAAGAAATATATTAATTGATAAGTAACTAAATCTTGTTATAGAATAATATCTCATTTATAAACTAATATGGTTATATATTAAACTAATATAATAATAAAATTGAAATTAAAAATTTATAAGAATTGAAAACTTGTGTTTGTAACTATATTAAACATTACGCTAGTTCCATAATAAAAGAAAGTTGCAAAATCTCAGAACAAAATTCAAAATTATTCATTAAAAATTTGGAGCTAAAATATCAAACTAAATATAATTTTTGGATTGTTTTTAACATCTTAACCTATCACTTACCTATTATATCATTTTTAAAAATATAATAAATCTGTTGAGTAATATAATTTACAATATTGTAAATTAATGTAAAACATGATTTATTATAAAATCTAAAAAATTACTATTTATTTTATTATTTTATACTTTTATTCAAACATAACTCGCAAAAATTTTTGGAATAAATATACAAAATAAATAATGGTATAAAGTTATGAATATTGGTGTAAATAGTATGATTGATATAAAAACAATTATCTAACAGAAAGATTAAGATAATTGTTTTTGATGAAAAATAACATATTAATCATCTGTAACATAATTATATTAATTTATCTGTAATATTATTATATTATTTTTTAATTATGTACACTATTGTTCAACTATTTTAAACAATATTTTACAAAACAATTATGATATTATTTTTTAAAATAATATCATATAACAAAATGATTAAGATATTACTTATAAGAACAAAAGAACTCATTCAACAACAACATATTAAATCTCCAAAATTTTAATGATCTTAGTTTTCTTGTTCTTCGGAATTATCAGATAATTCAACAATACAATTATAAATAGATGGAACTGTTTTGTTGGAATATAATGGATATTCTGTAAAACAAGGTAAAACTAATACTCATAGAGATAGCGCATTTTTTGACCACTCAAAAACACAAGCTATTTCTGATTATAATGGCATATATATATCGAAAACGCTGCAATTATTAAATTCTAAAAGACCCATTTTTTTTAATTTGGAAGGATGAATTTTACGAATACAACTGAACATATTTAGATATTTTAATGATTTTAATTTATCAAATATTATATGTGTAATATTGTTTTCGTTACAACAAGAAATATCTAAGACCTCTAATTTGGTTATATAATCAAAACCTTCATTAGTTATACTACTTTGAGTACAATATGATATGTCTAAACATAATAATTCAGGTAAATATTTAAAAGCGTTGTTACTAATATTAAGACAATGAGAAACATTCAATTTTTGCAATTGTGTTAACTCTTGAAAACAATTATCATTTATAAACTCACAGTACGATACATTAAGTATTTTAAGATTTTTTAAATAACAAAACATGTCAGTTGTAATATGTGTTGTATTCCATTGTGACATATTTAATTCTGTTAAATTAACTAAATTTTTAAAACCATCGTTAGTTATATTATTTCCACAAATACCAGAAATTACCAATGTCTGCAAATCGGATAAAGTCCCTAAACCAATATCGCCTATTTTATCACAACCCAACATACTTAACTTTCTTAAAACTTTCAAGGGTATTAAAGCAAAATCAGTTAATTGTCTACACCAATTAATATTTAATTCTTGAATATTTGTTAGATAGTAAAAAATATTATCAGATATATTATTACACGATATCATTTTAAGATTGTTAAGATTTTTTAATGATTTTAATGTCTTATCTGACAAATATGTGTGAGATATATCCAATTCAGTTAAATTAACTAAATTAACTAAAGAACAATCTTTTAATTGAAAACAACTCGAAATATTTAATTTTTGTAATTTTTTTAGATTCTGCAATCCATTACTCGAAATATTTTTACAATTCTGTGCTGTTAAATCTGTTACACACAAAAGATGCTTGAGTGCATTATCTGTAATTTGCGAACAAAATCCAATATTTAACTTTAATATTTGTGATAAAAATTTAAAATTATCATCCATTACATTTAAACATCCCATCATCGTTAACTCAATTAAATTTAAAAAAGAAAATGCTATTCCGTTTATACGTGTACAATATGACATATTTAATTTTTTTACATTTTTCAAATATCGCAATCCTAAATCTGATATATGGTCACATTGTGATATGTTAATATCAACAATATTTTCAAAATAACAAAGAGATAAATTATTAAATTGATAACATCTTGTAATATTTATTGTTCGAATATTTTTGAGATATTTAAGATCATTATTGGATATTTTATTGTTTTCTGTTAAATTTACATTTATAATAAATGGTATATAACTCAAATGTTGCAGAGATTTAGAATTTATTTGTAAGGAGTATTTATTTACTACTTTTTCGTTATATAATATCTCTCTTGCGCATCTAGATATAGATGATAGCAATAATACACTTCTTATGGGTAAATATTCAGCAATTTCAACAAAAATATCATAATACATTACAGTTTTATTAAATCTATAAATTAATTTATATTTAATTTTATAAAATTATAAAATTAAATGTATATATTTAATTATCATCTACTCATTAATAAAGTTATAGTTAAATATTTAACTGTAACTTTATTTCTCTTTTTTAAATCAACAAAAAAAGAACTCTAAAACCAACAATGGCGCGAAACATTTTTACTTACACTTAAATTTTAAACTATTTTGTCAACTTGGTAATATTTGGTATACTAAATTCTATAATTTCCTAATCGTTAAGCTAAATTTTAAGTTTGTAATATTTGGTATACTAAATTCTATAATTTCCTAATCGTTAAGCTAAATTTTAAGTTTGTAATATTTGGTATACTAAATTCTATAATTTCCTAATCGTTAAGCTAAATTTTAA
>ERZ778026.1510-NODE-1510-length-28912-cov-102.362408_pt1 | contig 28912 bp, 25 predicted proteins | sample MGYA00375756_ERZ778026 | MGnify/ENA primary metagenome ERZ778026 (study PRJEB29350, sample SAMN05389820) | bioreactor metagenome | isolation source: Ammonium sulfate bioreactor | place: South Africa: University of Cape Town | collected 2014-02-18 ... | reverse complement strand
TAATCTTTATTTTGTATTTCATACAAAAAAAAAGAAAAACGACTAACATAAGAATAAATCTGTACAATATTTACATGACGAATGTGAGACAAAAATTCACCGTACAAACAAGAACACAAAGAATTATTTTAAAAATATTGATTTTAAAAAAATTGGCTCGTGATTTCTTGGTTTGTTTTTTGTCAAGATGAATATTGGTCTTCGAACATTCGTTCTTCGGCTACTAATTCGCCGATTAAATATTTTTCGAGCATAAGCCATGCATCCAAACTATGTGGTTTATCAGCAAAAGCCATAGTTGCATCCGTGCCTGCATATTCAAGCATAATGTCTGAGCCAGCAGGATGCTAAAAAAAACGAAACGAAATGAATTAATTGTCTTTTGAATTTATTCGAATAGACATACCTCTCGCATGAAATCAGTGAGATCGTAAACTCGATCTCGAATAATCATCCAACAATCCGTCTCCATACAATGTTCGGACACATCGTTGAGAGTGAATTGCTTGAGTTTCGGTAGTTCAACTGCCGATAAATTGAACAATTTACTTGGCAAGATATTTAGTACTCCTGTAAATGAAAAAATGATTCAATGAATGAATGATTTGTAAATGAGTCAACTTACGGAAAAAATCCATTGAAAATATTGATAAACGCTGTATAGTTTTTAATAATTCGAAAAAAACGTTTTATAAATGATGAAATATGCGTCGGCATCACAGCTATTTATATTATCATTGTTCGCACAAATATAGAGAAATAGAATGATGAAATGTCGAGAGAGAATAAAGAAAAAGAAAAACGAGGGGTGTGTCGGTATAACATTGCATTTAATTGGCTAATCGATTTCTCTTATTCACTCTCTCCTTACGATTTCATCATACTGGATTACAGCCAATATGCATCAAATCAAGCAAATATAAAGAATGGAGAGGAGGAGAAGAAGGCGACGGTAATGATTGTATGCGGGACTTTCTTCTTCGTCTTTTTTTGTATTCGAAATCAAAACGAAAATGTCACTTGGATGTTTGCCAACGCTCGATATGATGAAATGGTTGGACGAAAGCCATGTATGATTCTTTTTTTTCTTTTGTTTACGCTCGACTGAAGACGAATAGACAAAGAAGCAAAGATTTTAATTCGATTCAAGTGAAAATATTTTCAAGTTTGTTTTCATCATAACAAATGGGTCACTAAGTTTTTTTTTCTATGATTAGAACAACAAAATTTAAACAGGTGCATTCCGATGTTGTCTATCACATATCACCACGTCGATTTATCGTTATCTTAGACACACCCAGTAATTTAATGAAGAATGAAAGATTGAATATGTTTGTTTGTTGTTTTTAATAAGATTCTTATAGAATTCGAAAAAAAGGAACGTTTAGTAGAACGGCTCTTTGAAAGATTCGAAAAGATGAGAAAGAGTAAAAACAACAAATGTAATCTGCACATTAGAAAGAACTATCTTGATGATTCAATTCAATTCTTTCCTGTTCATTTAAGAAAAAAAAATATGTCACTCTTATCCAAGACTGAGAAGAAGAAGAAGAAGAAGAAGAAGAAGAAGAAAAAATAGAGTTCAGAGAGATGATTTCAATCAACGACGTGATGGGCCATTCCAACCTGAATTCGACGAATAAGCATGTGGTTGTTGTTGATCATAGTATTGATTCGAATTTTTTCCGTAATAGTTATTATGATTATTGTTATTATTATTCCAACCTCCACCGGCAGGTTGTGGATATGAATTCCAGGATGATGATGGCGGTGGTCCGTTGTTGTTCCATTGTTGCGGAGGATTGTAGAACTGTTGCGGAGGATAATTTCCGTATCCACCGCCTGAAATCGAATGAATATTAACAAAACAAATAAACTTTTGACTACAAACCCATGTAATTGTTGTTGGTGTTATTATTATTATTAGTTGGCGGTGGACCATAAGAATTTTGTGAATACTAAATATGTCGAGAACAATAAGAATTTACACATTCAATTGTCTATTTACAGAATCATATTGATTATTATTATTATAATTTTGATGATTATTCATTGCATTGCCGTAATTCGACATTGGATTTGTGTTATTCATAGATTCATCACGTCCCCATCCGCATTTCACTGTATGTCCATTGACATCTGAACCATAAACATGACAAATCGCTCGACAAGCATTTTCTTTCGTTGAATAGCTGAAACATTAATGACGTTCGAATTTGAAAAATAAAACAAATGTATTTTGTTTTCTACCGAACAAAAGCATAGCCTTTTTCTTTGAATACACGTATCTCAACAATTGGACCGTAGCGGTCAAATAGAGATCGAACGAGATCTTCACTAATTTCGCCACAATTACCGAAATAAACCGTACAATTCGTGTCACTTGTTCGATTCCAAACTTCATTGAATTCAAGTTTAACTGCCGAAGATTCTTGACCATATTGAAAATTATTTGAATCTGAAATATTTAATTTGAAAATCGATCTTCGAAAACGTTCGGTTTTCTTTTCGTTTACCACGAGTTCGAGTGACATTTATCGACTCATTTCCTGAACCTTTTCTAGTTGCCCAATTCGTGCGAATCTTTCGCGTGCCAAGCCATTGACCATTCATACTGGTTATAGCTGCTTCAGCGTCCTATACATTCATGACTTGCAATCATTCATTCAATTCAATTCAAAAGACTTACATTTTGATTTGTAAATGAAATAAAACAGTAGCCTATCATCAAACAAATTAAATCGATTTCAATGAAATTTCGAGAGAGAAATAAAGAGAAAATACCTTTGGGTTTTTGAGTATCAGTAAATTTAGCTATCTTGATTTCTCTATAGACAAGAAATTCAAATCGAGCTCGAAGTTCATTTGCATAGCTTACGAAATTTCTCCGAAAGGGGCAAATGCTTCATGTAATGCATTTTGATCGACTTCAGGTGCAAGATCACCGACAAAGATATGAAAATGTTCTTGATAAGAAAATCGAATCGAATCCAATCTTATTTCTTTGACAAATCGTTTTATTTTTTCTTACTACTTGTATCAATTTTACTCGTTGAACTTGCTGATGTCGTTGCCCAATTGACTTTGATTTCTTTTCCCATGACTAAACGTTTATTCATTGCAAGTAAAGCATTGGCAGCTGCTTGATGTTCAGTAAATTCAATAAATGCGTATGGATCACTAGTCGGCTTGACGAAAGGGAAAAACAATCCAAAATGTCAAATGACAAATCAAACTCAATTACTTCGTGAATTATTTTACAATTTTTACATGGTCCCATCTGAGTGAATAGGGCCATTAACAGTTCTTCAGAAACAGATGGATCGAGATTACCAACATATCTAGTTTGTTTGTTTTTTTTCAAAGAAATTGATGAGAGAGAAAACAACAATTGAACACTTACAATGTACGAGAATTAGCATTGTCTTCAGATGGTGAATGCATAATTAACTCAAATACCTTTCTAATAATCTAGTCTAGTTAAAAAGAATAAAACAACAAAACATGGTGAACGAAAAGGAGAAGGAGAAGGAGAAGAAGAAGAAGAATCGATCATTCTTCTTTACATTTAATTCGCTAGTTGGAGTAACCATACTATATTTTTAGCCATCCTCTGTTCAGCAGCACGTTCGCAGAGTTTAATACAATCTGCGAATACATTACTTAGCTATTCAAATAGAATACCTATAAGATCAGCATAGCATGAGATAACTAAGTCTTGCAGACAAAAATCGAGCGTAACAATTCAATAATGACATCATTTATTCGTATATAGATGTCGTACTTATTTTGTCTGCATTTACTATTTCAAAACGACAGAACGTCGTAGGTGTTTATTTTATTATCATTAACGCTTTTGAATAAATTTTTAAAACTTATAATACTATAAAGGGAGACTCTATAGATAGAATGTTGAGATATTCTTAGAAATAAAAGAAGTCTATTTGCTGTCGCAGTTGTATTGTTCTGCTTAAATTATTGCCGAAACGTGGACTAGATTGCATTAAATCGGATTCTCGTATAATCTACAAATAATTGTTCTTTGTATGGTGCGTACAGTATTTAAGTAACAATATATGATCACTGCCATATTGAAGATGTATCATTGCAAATCATTTAGAGCTTCAACTATTCTAATTATATAAGGTATAAGTTTTTCAGATGGTCGAGTATATACGTTAATAAAATACTCAGCAGCTAAACGGTTAATATTCGTTTTATCATCGATTGAACTATCTTTAGAAGTCCCCCGTTAATGTGTATTGCATAGAAATTAAAAACGAATCGCTATTTTCGGAGATAATCACTTAAAATGATGTCAGTGACATCTTTTACATGAAGTATTTGGGAATATCACTTTGAGCCAATAATAACCAAAATGGGGAAAATTATAAATCTCTGAACACTTTTATTTATTATAGTTTTTTTGAATCTATATATGCCTCGTTCAAGTAATCTCATCGATGAGTCCAGTCGTTTGAAACAATTTGCATGGGAGCAATGGAATGAACATTTCATTCCTGTTATTTTTCGGTTCGATCTTTTTTCGAAAGGAGTACGAATGGAACGAAATTTTGATTGATTTAGACCTGGTTCTCATGGTTTCACTCGTTATGTTATTAAACGTTACATCGAAAAAGTTTTTTCTCTTTCGAAACAATGGAAAACAATGTCACGCTACTTTTCTCAATCGAAATTTTCCATTCGTGCATACATTTTAACATCCGCTGAAACCGAATTACTACAACGAATACTTGACTATCATCTCAACAATAAAGTATCTCTACATATTACTCAATCAAATGATCATTTGATTGAATTCGAACAGTTACTTGATTTCATTTCACACATTCAAGAATTGATGACCAAAACTTCGGCTAATTCTGATAATTTATTTGTAAACAAGAGCAAAATACCATCGATACCAACAAGTATTTCAACATACAATTTACCATCCGTAGTCAAATCTATCATTCCAACATGTTCTTCAATGTCTAAGCCAAAACATTCGATTCCATCGAAATCGAAAACCAACGATTCCGTTGTTGTTGGTTGGATACAGATCAATAATGTTTGCGTTCCATTCATTGTTCAAAATCGACAACGTTTCGTTCCCTATCAAGTACTCGTTTCATGTAAAATTCTCGAACCCGGTGAACTACGTCATGCATCGATTAATTCAACTCAATCCGATATTTCATCGCTCAATAAACTAATTCATGATTCGAAATTCAACAATGAAATCATTCCTAATCGTGCATCTCTCATCAATGTTCATCACGTTCTCATTGGAACAAAAAATCTCATCTACGCTAAAGTCCTACCGCAAATCAATCCAATATCACAAATCAATCGTGATTACAAAGATATTTTACAGTTTCGAGGTGGTCTAATCACTCAAACGATTCATCCGATTCCATTTATTTGTACGAATAATTGTGCATATATTCCATTGCATTATCTATTAAATATCTATCCAAATCTTTACAATCAATTGAAAGAAGGTACACGTGTACCACGTGCACATGAATTCGAATATTTACAATTGATTCAAATGTATTTGAATGAAAAAGAATTACCATTGGACACGATATTAATTGATCTTGATTATTTATTACAAGAACAGATTTGTTTTTCGCAAACTATTTTTCTAAACGAATATCATTTGAAAGAAAAATCAAAATTTGAACAACGATTTCGTTTATTTCTAAGTTCAGTCATAAACAAACGAAAACATTCCCAAATGCAATCACCAAAAAATTCATCGTATTGTTTTTCACGCACGTAGAATAACTCGTTAAAATCAACAGTATAGATATTTTTTCATATTATTAGATGTTTCTTTTTTTTGTTGTCTCAAGGAAAAAGTTTTGTTTTGTTTTTTCTATTAATATACATATATCTCTAAAATAAACACATTTTTCTCAATGTCAATGTCTGTCTATTATTATTTTCTTGGCCAATATTTCGGCGTTGGCGTATCTGTATAAGTTACTAATTGTGGTTTACCATTATTGCCTGTTCGTTCGTCATAATCAAGTTTATTTCGAGCAAATATCAATCGAATATCCGAATGCATATAGAGTTTACCTGTTTGTGATGTAACAAAACTAGAATAAATAAAGAAAAGGAAAGGAAAAAAAACACGTCATGTACATTATTCGTCTGCAATTCTACCGAATATGAGCTAAATATCTGAGATTGACTTTTTTATCTTGAGAATCGTCGGACGTTAGAACAATTCGTTGACGAATAAATGTTCGATGATCAGCTGGCATATCACTTAAATCATAGACTATAAGAAATAAATGAACAGCCGTACCATTCGGATTCAATAATGCGAGGGTAATTGTGCCTTTATTCGGCGTATGATAACCACGTTTAGGCAAACATTGTAAATTTACAAAACCCTAATAGAAAAAAAAAATTTCGTCTAGAAAAATACAAATGAACATTCGTACGAGATAGGGCGATGCTGCTTGATGTTCGGAGACGTTAAACCAAAATGTAGTAACAGGAAGAACAATTTGCTTAGGAATAAAAAGTCCGCAAGCACCTAATTTAACTGTAAAACCATCAAGAACTCCACAAGGAAGAATTTTGCCATGTAATAATGATTCCTGAAAATACGAAAAACTCATTTTTCGAAAGAAAATACTTGGAAATTATCGTACTATAAAATTAATACGTAGAAAATGATTCGATATTCCCTGACGAGATTTATCATTTGTCGAATGGACACCGGTACGTGCTCGAGCGAGATCAACTTCATGTTCATCATCTGCTTCGAATACGCTAAATGACACGACACTAAACACAACAAAATGTCGTTCTTCTTTTCTTTCGAGAGAGAGAGAGAGAGTTAACCTTCGAAATAACCGCGGATTGTTGATTCGTTTAGCTAATGGTGAATCACAGATTGTTGTCGTTCGCGAAGGAACTACAGTTGAATTCTACAGTTAATTAACAATAAATAAATAGAGAATAGAAACTTCCGGCTTTTTTTTCTTCTTTCTACTTGATCTGTCACCGAGGATTGATTACTATTGAAATGAAGACGATTTTGATACAATACACGAATAGCTTTGACTTTTGATCGTTTAAAATCGATCAATTCAGGTTGCGGTGATTGAAGATGAAGATGTTTAGCATCATCTTCTTGATATTTCATTTGAATTTTAATTTCATCCGTTGGACTCATTATAAAATGTTCGAGAGAATTGATTTTTGTTTCGAAATGATTATTTGTACAATAACTAAACATCGATTCTGTATCGGTATCATCACTACTCGTCGATAGATGAAGTTTATTTTGTTGAATAGCAATCGGTAGACTTCGTGGACGTAGAGTTAATTGTGAGTCATCGTCATTGTCGTTATCATTCGATAACTGCGTTGAATTTGTTAGATTTAAATCCGAAAATAGTTCATTTATTGAATTAGGTGACGATGAAAGATAATGATCGGCAAGGGATGATTCGTAACCTGATGATGATGAAAATGTTTTGACTGTATTCGGAGTATTTGAATGTAGATCAAATGATGACAGTGATGATGATGATGAATAAGAATCGGGATAAAAATCATTCAGTGATTGTTGTTGATCATCTAGAACGAGAATTTATTGACGAATTGAACAAGCAAGACATGTAACCTGATGAATTCCACAGTAAATCTGTTGATGATGAATTCAATGAATGAAATTGTTCAATCATTGAAAGTGTTTTTGGTTTTGACGATGACTGTAACATGTCAATTAAAGATTTTTCATCATTGAACAAAATCTAAAACAAAAAGTAAAGAAATTCATGCGTCAGTGTTACGTATACTCTCGTCGCAACATATGTCGACGAGCTACTTACTCCTACTACTCTTAACATCAACAGATTTCGTTTTTTTTTGTTCTTCTTCTTCTCTCTTCTTCATATGTAAATAGAACGATAAAAGAATGAACTCTCTTGTGCTCGCTCGATTTTTTTTTACTACGCAGTTTGTTCGGTTAAACTCTCATCGGAAAGAAAAACCGACGAGAATATTGTCTCTTAAGAGACACTGTCACGTGAATATTTTCGTTCGACAGTTACATCGATCAAAACTACTGAAACCTTACGACCTAGAGAATGCAACCCTGGTTTTATGTCGAATGTATAATAATAAAATAGTTTTCATTTCTTTTTAAATAAAAAAAAGACCGAGAAGCAAACATGCGTTCTATGTATGCGCAATGTGATGAGAACATATGACACGAGGAGAAAAAAGAAATAAATATTCATCTAGTATCTATAACATTATGTGTCAAGGTCGTGCAAGAGACAGAGAGAGAGAGAGAGAGAAGTAAAAGAAAAAGAAAATTACATGTTGTTCTTGTTGTTGTTGTTATTGTTGTTCAACGGAATTTCAGTTGATAAGAAACAATATGAACAAGAAAATAACGTTTTAATCATTCATCGAGAAAAAAAATACACATATGATTACAGTTGTCAAATTATTATGGTTGGGTAGAAAGAAAATACTAAGAAATTATATCGTCAAGTAGCGACATCGACACGAAAAGATTTTTAATGTTGCTGCTGTTGAACACGATGTGTTCGTTTCCAAAATTTCGATAGACTTGAAAGACACACACATGGTAGTAAGAAAACTACAAAGTAGGTAAGAAAAAAACAGACTGACATCACATCACTTGCCCAACTTGTGTTCAATGTCATTCGAACAAGATAGATAATTGTCAATGGAAAACCGAAAATAACATACAATGATGACATAAGAAATACTTGAATGGCAAGTTTACGTTGTTTTCTCCATCGAGGCGAATGATGAACACGATATTTCTGTCGAATAACACGAATTAATAGGATAACATTGAAAATAATAATAAGAAAACATGGCATCGTACTGAAAGCGATTCGTTCGAACATGAGAAAGAATGGTATCGTTGAATAACATGCATACATACCGCAAACTGTTTGATTATAATCAAAACGACTTTCACATATAGGTGCAAGCATAAGAATACCATAGAATACTAACATAAATAAAGTAATGCTTAGCAAAGGAAGATAGTGAAGTAACCATCGTTTTCTTCGACTAATAAACCAATGATGATGAAAAATAAAGAAATGCCTTTGAAATGAAATGAAAACAAGTAGATCAACAATAAGAAAATAAAAACAATAATCAACGTATAACCAAAATAGACAGAATGTAGATGATACAAATCGAACGTGACCCGTACGAAAAAAATCGAGTTGTAATGGAATATCGATTATTTCATAGAAGAATGCAAGAATTAGAATTAGAATAGTTGCATGATTTTGTAGAGCTTCTCTTGATCGACGTCGATTGAGTAAATGATAGAGAACAAAAATTGTGCAAATCAATGCTAATAGATCGAATATAAGAAAAAGTTGAAATCGTAGAGTATTACTGAGTTCGAATGTTGTTGAAAATAAAGAAGACACGTTGGCGGAACTTGATGTCATTAGTAATAGTTCCTATAGACAAAAGGAGATTAGATTTAAATCTGTTTACAGTGAAAGGATTAACGGATTTTTTTCTACTTTCATTAAAAAAATGAAACTGAAGTTTTCTTCATATAAATAATTTAAAGACAACGAAGAATTTATAAAAGTTTAATGTTAATTATCAGCTTTTGTCTGTTAAAAGGACTTTCTTTTTTATAAGCGAAAGAAATAGAAGATATATTTTTCAAAAAGAATATAACTATTAATAATTGAAATCATATATCCTGTGAAATTTCCGCTGACATAGTCAAGCCGTGAAAAGCGATGTATGTTATTCAGCTGTGTTGAGCACACAGGTAATAAGAAGAATCTGTGGAAAATATAAACATTAGATAGTTGAGTTTTCCAGATAGACTCGTCGGATATATATAATTTAACTAGTAAATATGCGTAATAGATGATATTTTACACATTATAACGAGCCATTTCGAATTATGCGAATAAAAAGGGATTTGTAATCGGTCATAACGGCGTTTTATTACATCTACTATGTAAAAACTGCATTTATATAAATTTTTAATTAGTAAATACACGTTTTTTTTCAAAGGATTTGTCGGTCAAGGCCGTGAATTATATGTTTGCATACAACACATCTTATAGAAAACTAATATAAAAAAGATATTTCCAATAAGTCTAAATTCAAAGCATATGTCACTTTGCCATTATAGCGTATTGTTCTTGGTTAAGCATTAAATAATGATCAAAAATGATTTAAGATTAAAAAAAACAATAAATATAATTATGTGTATTTGTCAGTCATGTTAATGTTTGCTTTAGAAAAACAAGAATGAGCGCCGAAAACCGTATTGACAATTCGATAATTAGTTTTTTAAAGTCAAATCTGACCAATACAGTAAGTAGAGAAAGACGACTGAGTTATCCCATAAAATAGAAATTTGTTCTGCTTCTATTGAAAAGATCTATTGATTTTTAAACTTTCCTAATGTGTAAATTGGTAATTTTATATCTACTAAATGAACTTGAATTTTAAAAAATAAATTTCATGTTTACATTCGTCAAGTTATGACGATTTCAGTAAACGTTTTTCTTTTATTTCGAAGTGATCGGCTGTTATTTATAATGTGATTCATACATCTGATGGAAGAATAAGAAAAATTTTACTACGCAACCAAGCAAGTTAAAAGCAATAAATTGTAGTCAACCGCCTTAACTAAAATAAGGTGTCACAGATTGTAATAGAGATCGTATCATCCTTAACTTTCAATTGAGTAAAAGTAATTGAAAATATTCTACTATCATGTAGTTACGCGCATCATGATGATAAGATCTCTATGAAAAAATTCACTTCAAAATTTTGATCACAAAGTTTCATGTTACCGATTCAACTTTACATGTCAAATATTTACTAGCTAAACATCCAGATAAGAAACTGATACCTCTCATTGCATCAGGTTACTTCAAGTATTCAACACAGATGACTTTTATTTTTTCCTTCATACGTATACGAAGTGCCACAATTTCTCGATTCTTTTTCTTTTGTGCAAGTAAAATACGATCTGATCTGATATATTCATTAAATATTGCATTAGAAAACAACAGCGTCAAACGTACACATGAAACCGGTTGATGAGAGAAATTTTTTCTCATTATAAATATAACAAAGGATCTTGCAATCATTAATAACGTTCGGAAATTTTCTTCAGTTTCATTTAAAAAAAACGTTTTCTCACATTTGTCAGAAAAAATTCACACTTCTAAGGCACACAATAAAAGCAAAGAGTCAGCGTAGCCACTTTGTATTGAATTGAAATAATAACAAACGTCTTTTATCGGAGATCTTTTTATTCTAAAACTAACCATAACAACGTAAAAATTTTGTTTTATTTTAGACTAAAATATAATCACAAGAATGTCACAAAAATATTTCTATTTTATATGCACTTCTGTTATTTTCACAATTGTCTTACATTTATACATTCGTCGCAGTCCTATGAAGCCAATATCTACAATTCACGTACAACTTCCATATATTCTGAATACTACAAAATCATTATCAAGTGTTTTGATTGAACATCGAATATATCCTCGTCAATTCAATATTTCAACGATGAAATATTCATCACAAAATGATATGTCATCTCCTCTCTTCATAACCATGATCGATCAATTCTATCTGTCAGCTGTGAGAAATTTTCATTATCAACTACAACAATACAATTTGCACAATAATTTTATCGTTCTATGTCTCGATGAGGCTTGTGTTCGAATTTGTCAATCGAAAAATATTTTAGTATGGTCAGGTTTTCTTAACTCATCTGTTGCACGCATAAAGGTATCCGTTTATTTCGTACGTACATCTATTCTGTCATTGAAATATTTAGTTCGATACTATTGTTGATCTCTCACAAGCTGGTTTTGATTTCATTATGTTTGATAGTGATGTATTTCTTTCAGCATCACATCATCCATTAGCATATATGCGTAATTGGTCGGATTCATCGTGGGATATTCAATTTCAACTCGATTTCGATGATGGTCAAATTAATTTCGGATGGTTTTGGTCTCGACCTTCTCGACCAACGATCGAATATTTTGTTCGAGCAAAACAAAAATGGGAAACAAATCATGAATGGGATCAAGCAGTCATGAATCATGTTTTAAAGGATATTGAAAATTCGCAAAAAAACAATAATGAAAAACAAAAACTTAGCGTTATACGACTTGATTCCAAACGATTTCTTAATTATATGCATGCAGATTGGTTTAAAATATTATCACCTAAACCAGGAAATCAATCGCAGTTTTTCGATCTCAATCCAGATCATCGTTTTCAATTAATACAAAATGCGTCGAAGGAACTAGTGATTTGGCATTACACATGTGTTGAAAAAGCTTTAAAAATCTTCTTAGGAAAATATTTTGGTCAATGGACAAATATCGATGGATATTACACAAATCGACGAACATTTTTATCACCAATTAATTTAGCTTCGAATTCGAATAGTACCGATGTTTTATTACTTCAATTTTTGATAGCAATTAAATTAGCAATGATTTCAGAAAGAACACTTATTTTTCCTGATACAGTCAATCGTTATCCGATTAAGAATTTTCCAGGTCTACGAGCATTTTCATTGACTGAAATCGAATCATTAAATATTGATTATGTCGAACCAACATTTCTATTCAATCGAAAAGCTAAACAAAATATTCATATTTCAAGTCAATCGAATCTTTTGTTTGTTGTGAACAAAGACGAAACAATAATTAATCGATTAAATAATTTCATTACTGAGCTTAATTCATCACTGAAATCCAGCGAATTGATTACAATTGATTTTTCTCAATTTGAATCGTTTCAACAATTATTAGAAATGAAAAATTTCGATGAATGGTGGCAAAAAAATATATTTATTAATGATAAACAAAATCGAAAATTGAATGGAATTCGTTTGTGTTCGAATATAAAGGATCAGGATGGTCACTGTTTACGCATTTGTCGATAATAAAATAAAATATTTAAATTTCTATAAACAACTTACTTTATATGGCTAGAGCTGCTATTCTTCGATATCTCGGAATACAATGGATTAATTTCTGTTTTAATTGAGGTATATTTCCCAAGCATACAAAAGGTAGAAGAAGAATAGCATAATAACTTAGATAGTAAAGTATCGAAAGTACTGATTCTCCCCAATATGTTGGCCCAACTAATCGAACAATGTAGATAATTGTTACTGGAGCAGAGAAAAAAAAGAATAATGATGAGAGAGCAATCATTTGCAAGACTAATCGTCGCTGTTTGCTCCATTGAACAATTCGATGAAGACGATATTTTTGTTTGATAACACGTATTACTAATGTCATATTAAAAACAACAATTAAAATATATGACAAGGCACCGAAACCAATCTGTTCAATCATCACAAATCCCGTCATCGATTGATAACAAGCAGTTAAACCACATAGATTAGCGGTGAAATTAAATGAATTTGTACATATCGGTGAAAAAATTGCGATACCATAAAATATCAACATGAAAGTGATAACGCTCGACAATGGAATGTAATGAAAAATCAAACGTTTACGAAATGTTGCAACTAATGCCGAATGAAAAATGAGAATATGCCGTTCGATTGATGCAAATAATAGCAAAACTGCGATTATATAACTATTTGCCCAATCGATTAGCCACCAGAATCGACATGTCAAATCTGTGGCAGGTCGAACAGAACCTGTAATGTAAAATTGTAATTGCAGTGGAATATCAACAGAAGTCATTGCTAATGTTAAGATGAGTATAATAATTACAGCATGATTATGCAAAGCAGTTCGTAGTGTTCGATCGGCGATTAAATGATAGAGAACAAATAGGGTACATACGAATGTACCAAGATCGACAATGAAAAATAACCAAATTTGAAAAGGAATTTCTATTCGATAAGTCGAAATACGCGTCGATATGTTTGTTGTAGGATTCATTAATATGTTGCCTTACGTAAAAACAAATCAGACACGACTGAATTAAACTATTTCTTTTGCACGAATAAATGTGCTAATGAGAAGAAAATCAACTTTGAAGTTACTAGATTAATTAGAATTATTTTTATTTCTAGAACAAATTAATTCGTTACGTCATGCCCTCATCGGCACTTTCGGCATTTTCCATTGCATCTGCCGAAAGACTGATTTTAATTGCATATCTTTCAAATCAAATATTGGCGAATAAGCTCGTTGATACGTTCGTTTCCACCAGTTTGTTTCATTAATACCCCAACGCGTGAATTCATATCGATATAAATCGGATTTAATAAATTTTGGTGGTGCATCATGAAATGGATTGCCATGTTTCGAAAGAACAACATTCACTGGTGAATATCGATCAGATGCAAGTAATTGAGTCATAAGATGAATTAACCAAGGATTGTATTGCAAATTTTGCATAGCGGCGAACCTAAATACGGAGAAATTCAATGAGAAAAGGTTTGTTTTGTTTTCTTTTTCTGTTACCATAATTGCCAAGTCAATCGTCGATGATATGGCGCACTGAAACAAGGTGCTCGATCGATTCGACCTGGCTTACAACTGAATTCATATTCAAGCCAATCTTTGTCTCTATGACATTGTTCGATTGTTGTTCGATTACAAGCACTAACAACGACTTCATCACGAATTTTACCGACACTACCAAATGCACCGTATGTATTCACGAGATTGAATCGATCAAAACTCGAATTCATTCGTTGATGTGGAGAAAATAAATTCAAAACAGGATCAATACTTAAATATACGATCAAAATGAATACTCCCGATTTCACGATCGATCGAAATGATTTCCAATGTTTAGGTATTTGAATAAAAAATATTTCACGTCGAAAAATATATTTATACAATGGATATGTATCATCGAAACACCATAAAGCTGGACCAATGGTAACCCAATTGAGTACACTTAAATTTCCGCTAATAATCAAAAGAATTTGAAATAGAATTTGTAATGTTCCGCCAATATGTCGAAGTGTTCGCCAAGGACCAAAACAAAAGAATGGCGCAATCAATTCAATAAAATGATTGATAAGCACTTCGAATTGATGAAAACGAACAGGACTTTGATGAAAATAATACGAAATTGGATTGGGAATTGGCTGAGTTTCATAATGATAGTTCATACATGTGAGATCTCGCCAACATTGATCACCTCGAATTTTAATTAAACCTGCACCGAGCATAATACGTGCAATTAAAAAACGCATGAGAAAAACGAACAGTATATTCGGTGGAGTTTGACGATTGATTTTAGTTAAACTCAAAAATGGTACAAGAAACATACCAAGAAATGTGGTTTCGAGAATTTGTGTTTCCCAACCATATCCATAGAATAATTGTCCAATATTTAATAAACTTGTTTGAAAACACCAGAGAATAAACAAAATAATTGAATTACATCGACCAGTTAATAGTAAAAACATGCCGAGTAAAGTTCCCAATGCACAAACACCTCGCAATGATGCGTCAGATGTATCCATATTTGAAACAAAATAGAATAATGATGGCGTTTGCCAAATGCCATATCTTTCCTTCATTCGTTTCATATGCATATAGGCGGGATAAAGACCTTGATAGCCGATTAATACAGGTGCTTGATGGAAAGCAGCAAGAAAACTGAATGTATAGACAAGACCAAGTAAACGAATGAACAAAATTCGAGTGTAGAAATAAGTATTTGACGAAATTTGATCGAAAATTAATCGACGAAAGTATAAAGACATGTTTAATTGATTAGTAGATATTGTATCTGAAGAGTTTTTTCGTTTTGTTGATTCATTTTCGATAGATTTATTCGGTTGACTTCGGCGTTGTGTGAGCTCCATGAATGAATGACTGAATAAATTATTTTTTCGGATTTTCTTATCATTTGTTAGTCAGTGAACCATTGATTCTTTGACAAATCGTTCTTTGTGAGGACGTTAGTTGTCAGATGATGAATTGCCCTCGTTCTCAACATTGTATAAGTGAAATCAAAAATAAAATCTTTGTTTTTGGTTAGCGAACACAGAAGAATCGTTTAATTTTATATATTTATGTCATAAAAAGCAAGAGATAGATAAATTTATCAGCACAAAATGAGACAAAAACTATTACATTAATAGAGAAAGTTTGTTTTTATGTTGCCCTCAAGTTTCAAGGTTCAAGAAGTTTTTTCACTGATGATGATGATGCCATTGTTGTTGAACTGATTTGTTTATTAAGAATTTGCTTTCGGAAATTGCCTAAACGACGATTTGGCGAAGAGTTTTTCATTCCAGGCCATTCACATCGTTGATAAACATCATCGAAAACAAGACCAGGTGGACAACGCATTTCAAGTGCACATTGGCTATCGCATTTGTAACTAAAATTCAAGATACAATTAAGAAAAAGAAATTATCTATTAAGAATACGTACAACCAGCCTGGACGACCAGGAATAGCTTTCATTTGTTGAAGAATATTTAAGCCAACGTCGACACACAAAGGTACACCTCGACAGAGCGTTCCACTTGGTGGACCTTGAAAGAAAAATATCAAATCGAATTGAGAGTTCTTGTTTTCGAGATTTACCGGCTGTGCCAATCGGAGCTGCTGGTTGTGCCGATGGAAAAACGACCATTGGTGTTGTATCCACAGGTGCAAATGAAATAGGCATAGCGGGCAATGGCGATGGCGACGGTAATGGTTGAGCATTGATGACTAGAACACAGAAGACATAGTTTATAGAAAGGAAGAAATTGAATTGAATTTTATTATTTTACTATTTGGACTAATATCAACAGAAAAACCTTGTCCTTGAGAATTGATGATATTGTACGGATTACATGCGACTTCCGATGGTAGAACACATGTACGTCGTTGTTGATCCCACCATAGACCGGCAAGACATTGCATTAGAATACCTAAAAATCTCGATTTATTAGTAATTATCTGTTGGAACTTTTTTTTTTCTTACCATTCGACATTCCATCAGGGCCCACATAGGAATCACAAGCGTAGTATTTCGAGCAATCTTTTGGATCAGGTGCAAAACCCGTCATAGAAAATGCTGCACTACAACGAATATTTGACTGACTAACAAACCATTCTCGAGATTGAACACATGATTGATATCCAAGAGCAGTCGAACTAATACCTGAAACAACTGAACGACAAAGTTTTTTTGTTGTTGTTATTTTCAATCATAAATCTAATTCGATTTGAATTCACCTGATGGGATTTGTGATGGGACTTGTGGTGATACTTGTGGATTATTATTAACATTTGGTAATGGTAATGGATAATATGTCGAAGGCATAACAACAATTGGTTCAGGTGTATTAAAATTGTTATTATTACTAATAGGAATAGCTGAAGTTGGTACTTGAGCTGATGAACATGTTGCTTCTAAAACTTCGTTTTGTCCGATATTACCATTTGCCTGTCGATCACGCATGAGAATTGATTTATGAGCTGGACATGCATAGACACCTTGCAAATTGCATGGCCAATCGCAGAAAACATTCTAAAGCAAAATATTTTTCGAGTTTCATTCCTATGCTCATCTGTGAATCTCTTACATCCGGTCGACCAGGTTCATTATGATGACTCCACCATAATTGATATCGATTTGGCATCGATGCACAAACAAATGATGATACTTCGCCTGTTTCATAACAATAATGAAATACATCACAATAATTTGGATTTGAATAGAAGCCTGTTGTGCCTAATGGACATGTAAATGTCGTTTGAAAATCTGATCCCAATGCAATATAACCATTTTCTAACATTGTACTTGTCAATGAGAACTGTTTTCGATTATTAATACTAACAACTTTCGGTTTTAATGTTGTTGCAAGATAACTTGTATTATAGGATGAAGCGTGTCGTGCATGTGGACATGACGTACGTGATGTACACGAACGTCTTGACATATCGAATGCACCTGAACTAATTCCTGGTGTCGATGGGACACATTCGAATACTTTAGCTTCGCCATGTCCTTTCGAACACCATGCAAACATATGACAATATTGTGATGTCACATCCGATACAGGAAAGAAACCTTCGCGACCACATGGTGAAACTGTTGGTGGTTTAAACATAACAGGTAGAATGAGAAATTCTTGATTGTAAAGCAATGTTGGACATGAATATGATGAAAATCTCGTACAACTTTTGGTGTTTAAATCAAATGTTGATACACCATCATTGATGCCATCGGTGCCCGTTTGTCGACATTGAAATGTTCGACGTGTTCGACCCGAACATGCGTGAAACAAATTGCAAAACATTGGATCTGTATGAATACCATCGGTAATACATTCGTATCCGCTTGGATTCACATTTCGTACTTCAACAGCTTCGTAATAAGCTGACAAAGTCGATTGAGCCGATAAACGACCTGTACGTGTGACAATAAAACGTCGTTCAATCGGACATTGATCATCGATTGATAATGGTGCACAATCACTGTCTTTACTATTGAATTGCGATTCAATGCAAAGAAATGATCCAAGTAATTTCGAATTTGTACATTCATGAAAAACATTACAATATTTTGGATCAATGAAACGAACTCGTATGCCAACGAGATTTTCTGGACATGTAAAATTCGATGGATTTGGAATGTCCGAATACATAATCATTTGTTGTGTCAACTGTTTCGAATGTTCAATTCTTCGATTTTTAAATATCAAACAAGCTGGTCGTTGTTCTTGATCTTGTTTAAACACCTCATCGGCACTGCCGTATGTATTCTCTTGTGAAATCCAGATCGGTTTTTGACATTGCATTTTACATGGCCAATCGCAACGTACAATCGTATCCAATCCGCCGAGATATTGTGGAGTTGTTCGATTGTAATATTTCGATTGATGTTTCCACCAAAGATCATAATTGCCTGACGATGAACAACGTTCATCATAACGTATTCCACCCAAACATCGATAGAGTATATTACACCATTCGGATTCATAGTATCCATCTCGACGATTTAAACATGAAAATGTCGATTGAACTTCAAATGATTCATTGATTTTTCTTGTTTCATTCGATACTTCAAGCATCGTATACGAACGAAAGAGATTATTATTATTATTTGGACGTGACGTTGTCACTTGATTTGGTCGAAAGAATTCTTTGACTCCACAATCATTCGATGCAATACAATTTCCTGTCGATGATTGAAACAGTCCACCATAAGCATTCGTTGAACGATCGAAACATGCGTAGAGTATCAATTCACCTTCTTTACAGCCATAAAACAAATTACAAAAACGATCATGTGGAATAATATAATTATCCAATGGTCGACACGGTGGTGTTGGGTCGACACGTTCTTGAATAGCAATCGAACCGAAATTATTCTGTTGAGGTTGATCAGGCATTAGATAAGCTTGAAAATTATCACTATTCGCATTTGAAAGCAATCGATCATAGCTAAAAACTGTTTTCGTTCGAGGACATAAATTTGCTAATGGCGCAGCACATTGACCGTTTGGTTGATAGAAATAGGATGTCATTTGATTATGATCATTATTAGCTAGACATGCAAATAGACGATATTCGCCTTGTTTACATGAATGATAGAGATTGCAGTATTGTTCATGTTCGATAATATAGGATTGATCGTATTTGCATGGCAATGTTGAAAGATCAACGAAACGTGTATGATCAATTTCTAATGGTCGATAGGATTGAATGTGAGTGAAATTGAACAGAGCATTTTGACAATTGAAATTTTGTCGTGAATCACAACGTTCAGCAAATGGATCGTAGATGCCTTCTTCTTCTGTTTGACGATTGAAACATCGGAATGTTGTTGGTGTTGTTTGTGTGCCATCACAAAGATAATAAATATTACAGAATTGTCGAGATGTATGCAATTGAAAGCCAGAATTTGTTGAACATTGTAATGAATCTGGATTACGATCAATCGGTACCGAATCATACGGATAGATACCGCCGAGACATGGAACTTGATCTTTAGATATGCAAATGCCTTGACTACGATCAAAGAAACTGTCAATACATTCGTAGGTTTGAGTTGGTGGCAAGCCGATTTGTGTACATTCATAATAGACGTTGCAATAGCGTCGTGTTGGAAATCGACCAATTTGAGCACAAATAAAATTTTGATCAGGATTTTCAATGATTCGAGCTGTTAAACTACGTGATGTTTGAATTGGTTGTGCATTCGATGTGTACACAGTTGGCTGATTATTTGTGATTTGATAACCTGAACATTCATGTCGAAATAGAAGAGAATTTTCTGTACGAATTTGTTCAGCAGTTGTCGTTGTAGCATAAACTGGCTTTGTACATTGAATTCGACCTAAACATGCGTAATAATAGAGAATTAGAAAACAAAACACAAGTTAAATTACATGGCCAATCACATTGTTGAGTTTGTTCGTTCCACCAGAGATCATACGGCGTATTTGTTGCTCGTGAACAACGAAAATCCCGTCGCATACCATCGACACATCGATGAAATACATTACAAAAGCCACTTGAAAGAAAGACACCATCAGCTTGTCCGATACAGCTTACATCGGAATTAATCGAAATCAATCCTATTCGAGACATGTACGTATATTCAAGAAAAAAACAAAAACGAATCAATTACCTTCACCGATTGGTGATAATGGTAATTGTGATGATGCTCCTTTTCCTCCTGATACACAAAGCGATTGTGAATAGACAGATTCAGCTTCGAATTGACTTTCGCCAACGCTCAAACCATCATCAACAATGATTCCACCTGGACTCGAACAACGTCGACCTGTTTCACAAGGCCATGTGCACGAAGCGGATTCTTGTGGAACACCTTGAGGTGAACCATGTTGTGCCCACCAAAGACGAGCGCCACTTGGCATTTTTGGACAAAGAAAAGCACTAGCTATGCCTGTGAAACAACGATAGAACACATTGCACCAACGACTCGCATAGAAGCCATCTTGTTTATCGGTACAAGTGAATTGTTCACGAGATTGAATGAAAACTTTCCATGGTGCAACTGGTTCTTCTGTACAAACAATTGATCGAATGAATGAAGATCTTTCTTCTTCTTTTTTTACCTGGACCTGATGGTAAATTCGATGCAGCTTTTACGAATTCAATTGCTCCGTAATATTGATTCATTGGACAACCATGGGCATTTTTACTTGTAAATTCACATCTAAACTTTCCAATTACAAAAAAAAAACATTCTCATGAAACTGAAATTTACTTTTGTGTGGCATCATCGAAATAGAATCGTTCTCCTAATTGTGTACATCGATACGAACGTTTCTGTACTCCGGATAGACAAGCATGAAAAACATCACAGAATTTAGCATCTCGCCAATGACCATCGATTCTTGTTCGACAATCAAATGGAACATTGATAACTTCTTTTTGATTTTCCGTCGATGGTAAAAGAATAAAATTCGAATATTTCGCGTGAAGACTTCGGCCAAGTGAACGTGTTTTATTCATAATCTTAGCTGGACGAATACCTTGCGGAGTTAAAATCAATCGATCAACACAATTGACTAATTCTTCCGAACGACATGAACTAACACCCTTGGTATTTGTTTCATCGAATACTGTTCCATCTCGACACATATAAATTGAACCACGACCTGATTGACAATGATAGAAAATATTACAATAACTTTTATCAGCAACTAAGATATTCGAAACATCCGATGGACATTCAGGACGAAGTTCAGTTCCGTAAACCATGATTGTCGATGAATTCAATTGAGTACCATTCGAAAAATCACTTGGACGACGAAGTAAACCTTTGCCTCCGCAAACAACATTGATCGGATAATCGCAGATACTCGATTCCGAATTGAATAATAATTGATTTTCACAAAGATATTGTTCATCACGACCATCGGCCGTACATTTATGATAGGCATTGCAATAGATTGAATCAGCATATAAACCTTCTTTGAAACAGTTAGCCAACATGAGCGTATTTTCAGCTAAACGATAATGATCAATGTGTTCATGGTAGATATGACCAGTTTTCGAGAGATTGGTTCGATTTTCCATTGGATGATAGAATGCTCTGTCTTGGCAATCATTAGCTTCGGGATAAGCACAGAACATTTTGCCTGAACGACCGATTTTGAATACGGTTGGATACGGACAGAGAAATGGTTGATCAATGGTTCGATCATTTCGTGTTGTGCAAACATGAAATATATTGCAAACATTTGGATCACTGAATTTGCCTGATTTATCCGGTGAACATTGAAAATCTTGGCTGGATTTCGATGGTGCAAGAGCGTCAGTTGTATTCACCATGGTTTGATTAGCCGTGCTATGTGTTTGAACCCATTGAACGTAAGTTGTCTTGCAACTTTCTTCTTCGAGATCTAAACATGTTTCTTCAGTTCGAGAGTAAACCTGTGCAATTGGACAAATATGAGATTCGACAGCATGACATGTTGTACGTGTACAATTGCATTTATGATAGACATTACAGAATTTTTCATCAGGATAATAATCTATCGTTGGAAAATCGGTTGAACCATGTTCGGGACAACGTTGATACGATTGAATTTCATTCGGAAATGAAATTATCAGTACAATTATACCTATTCAACATCAAACATATCTTTATCTATATATATATATGTACCTGTATGTATACACTTACTGATAAATAACTTTGTTTTCATTTGTACGAATAAATCTACAAACAATTGATGTCTTATAAGAAGGAAGGAATGAATCTTTCAAACTATCGCTGACTGCGCAATTTGACAAGTGATGATCGTTAGTGAACTTACTTACTTTCTCTTTTTTTTCTCTCTCTCTCTCTTTTCTTCTTCTTCTCCTCCTACGTTCTCTCTATCGGACAATATTCCATCGGTAAAATCACCTCTTTTTAAATCACCATCAACTAATACCGATCATTTGTCTTTGTGTGTGTGTGTGTGTGTGTCTCTCTCTTGCTCTCTTTTGCTCTTTCTCTCTTCTTTGAAAGAGAGGATTAAATATCCAAAATGAAAACAAAGGTAATATTCTACTCCCGATTGCGTTTTCAAAAGCGGACGATCATTTGTGACCTTCTACTCGACTTCCATTGTTGTCGGTTGTATACATAGATCGAACGTGACGCGCCATCGAACCATTAGAAACGGCATATCAAGCACTTTCTTGTCTTCTTCCGTTTATCTTTTGTCTTTCGAATTGTATCGATCATCTCTCTAGTTGCATCACGTTCATGTCAGGCATACGGCGCCGTCAACATCTTAATCCGACATATTCATGTCCGTTCTTTTTCCTTCTTCCTCGATCAAACATGTTCATAAATACAATATCCTGTCCGATGCTATTATCTTTTGCTTCTTATTTCGAAGTCGAGTTCGTGATGTCAATATTTGATATGATGAAAAATCTTAGTTACACACTTGCATACACGTTTTTTCTTGATAGATATCATTGACTGTCCAACCTTGCTTCAGAGGATTGACTTTCATCGAAAGATTTCGATGTCAGAAGTTCGATTATATCTCTTGAGCTTCTGAACTATCAAATATTTGAAATAAAAGTTGATCATTTCAATGACAATTCAATATTTGATGTTCGAATATTTCTCATATTCTTGTTAACCTTTGCGATCTGATGCAACACAAGCTGTTAATTAAAAATGTTCTTCTCTTACATACGCACAGTTTTATATAAATCGATTCAAATAACATGAAAAGTAAATATGACTTTTAACAAAAGAAAATATTAAAAAAAAGAAAATTGAAAGTTGAATAATAAAATGAAATTCAATCAGACATTTATTTTCTCGACAATTAAACATGACAAACCATTTGATCTTTGTCTGTCTTTATTTATTAATGCATCATCAGTGTTTTTGTCTTCGTTTCAAGTCATTTTCGTACTCGAATCACGTACAAGCAAAAAGAAAACATGTTCATTTATTATTTAAATTAAATCGAAGAAATATGAGAACATACATTGACGTCTCAACTTTATTGTTGTTGTTGTTTATTATGTAAGACTACGTATGTCAGACAAGTTAATCTCAAGAGTTTAACGGTTATAATACATGTATGATGTATGCGATGGATTATGATGTTGAAATGTTCGATGATTAGTGTATGGATGGTGAATTGATGGTTGATTTGAGTAGTAAGTTGTTGTTAATAGAACATTTTGATCAGGTATCATCGCTGTTGTTGCTTGATAGTCGTACATGTTTTGTGTGTATAAAGTTTGATCAAACATTTCTTCTTCGTAGAATAATTCATCTGGTTGAGGAAGAGCTGGCGCTTGAAGAACAGGTAAATAACTTGGAAGACGTGATTTTGTAGAGCGATTTTGCTTAGTCGATTGAGTGACTCGAACGATAGGCATTGATACTTTCTATTGAGAAGAACACTTTTTTTTTTCGTTTGTATTTATTTGTCCGTGTGAAATCTATGTGCTGAATACGAAGTAATCAAGCGTGAAAAAATGATTATAATATTTTCGTGCAAAAGACAAGGCGAACGTCAAAAATTAACTATGTTGATGGGCAAAAATGACTAATTTCTTTTCGTTTTTTTTCAAAATCTTTCATCATTGATTTGTGTTAATTGAAATAGATAAGAAAAATATGCATAGGTAACTAATGTAAATTTTCGTTACGGATTTGTTCAATGACGTAGATGATCAAAACCGATAGAGAAGAGAAAAGTAAAATTTATTATGATTATTTAGTCAGTTTTCTTTTCCATAGAAGATAAGATGAAAGCAATTTTAACCTTGAAAGATTACGATATATTTACATTCATAAAAAAACAAAAATGGGCTGTGCTAAAAGTAAAAATAAACGTGAGAATATTAGTAGAAACCCGAATGTCAAAGATGTACCAACTCCGAAAAGTATTCGAAAAGAGAGCAGTCAAATAGATTTAGTCAATGATGAATTATTGTTAGAAACAAAAGATGAACAAAATTTTGTAATTATTCAAGTTGATGATATCGATGCATTCAATGAGTCATTTGTTCAGCAATGTCAACAAGTAATTGATAATCAAGAATATCGTTCGATTATTGAATCATGGTGTCCAGATTCACTTGAACAACTGACTGAATTAATAAAAAAATTAACAGAAAATAAATCACCAATCGATTGCTATTGGATCATATTCTACTGGGTAGCATACAATATTTCTTACGATACAGTATCGTATTTTAGTAAAAATTATCTTGATCAAACTGCAGAAGGTGTTTTTCGAAATAAGAAAGGCGTATGTGCTGGTTATGCTAATATCTACAAATATCTTTGCGATCAATTGAATATATCTTGTGAAATAGTGAGTGGCTTTTCGAAAGGATACGGTTTCGATGATCGTGATGATCCATTGAGTGATACAGATCATGCTTGGAATGTGATTGAAATTGATAATCATAAATATCTAATGGAATCAACCTGGGCTGCTGGACATCTAACTGATGAGAAACTGTTCGAACGAAAATTAAATACATATTATTTTTGTCCACGTCCAAATGAAATGATCTATCATCATTTACCAGAGAATGACAAATGGCAACTTTTAAAAACGTCTGTGAATAAAACTCAATTTTTACGAATGCCGAAAATTCATCCACTTTATTTTGAACTTAATTTAGAATTATTACATCCACGTCATCAAGTTGATGTCGATCTTCTTCCTCATAAGTCTTATGCTTTAGTTCTTCTCAAAGTCCCGAACAATGTTCAAATTATTGCTGATTTAAAATTAGACGATAGGAAAATTTCAGGAGGACATCGTGTGATTTACAATAAAGACAAACAAATATATTATTGTTATTTTGCACCAAATACAATCGGTAAACATAAAATTACTCTTTATGGAAAACGAAATGAAACCGAAGGCAATGTATTTGGAGCTGTTGTTGAGTTAATACTTCTAGTCAAAGAAATGTCCAAAACACCAATTAGTTTTCCATCGACATGGGATCGATTTTTTGACTTCAATGTGAATGTTATCTCACCTAAAAATACACATTTAATCACTCTGGATAATAAATCCTATGCAGAAATTCTCATATCAACGCCTGATGATGTTGAATTACTTGGCCGTTTGTCGAACGCCGATGGAGAATATATTCTCGATGGACATCAAGTTTATTTCAATCGACAGACGAATCTTTGGCAATGTCGATTTGCACCTAATAATATTGGATTATTTGAAGCTGAAATTATGTCAAAGAAAAAGTCTGATTCTGGTTCTTTTGAATCAACTATTTCATTTACTATCGATGCAAAACGAATTCCATTGCCACCAATGTCTTTTCCCAAGACTTGGCAACTTTTTCATGATCTTCAACTCGTTGTTGAAACACCACAACATCGTTCCAACGCAATTTGGCCAGACAATGCATCATTCGCTGAAATTATTATATCAGCACCTGATGATGTTGAATTACTTGGCCGTTTGATGAATACAGATGAACAGAAAATAATGGGTGGTGATCGAGTCTATTTCGATCGGAAGAAAAAGCTCTGGCGATGTCTGTTCGCTCCGAATGTTTCAGGCAAATATACTGCCGAAATAATGGCAAAGAAAAAATCAGAAGCAACACTTTATACTTCAGCTGTTTCGTTCACACTCGAAGCAACATCCATTCCATCGCCGTCATTATCTTTTCCCAAGACTTGGCAACTTTTTCATGATCTTGATTTACAAATTATTTCTCCACAAAATACAGCTCGAATTCAATGGAATGATGAAAATACATCGTACAGTGAAATTCGTATGTTAGCACCTGATAATGTTCGATTATCTTGTACGATGAGATACAATGATACCACAGAAAAGAATACGACTCTCGCACAATTCGATCAAGAAAAACGACAATGGCAACTTTTGTTTGCACCACAACAAACAGGTGTTTATGAGTTAAATGTTTTTGCTCAACAATTATCTACGAGTGGAAAATCAACACGTGTTGCGCGTTTCGAATTAACTGTAACAAAATTGAATAGATCTTTTATTTTTCCTTTAATATACAAAGAATTTGAAGATCATCGTTGTCGAATTTACGAACCATTCGATGGAATTTTAAAAAAAGATTCTACTATTCCTATTCATTGTTATATTCCTGATGCAATCGAAGTCGATATTCAGGTTGATTCGAAATGGTTAAACAAAAACGATTATAAAAATTCGATATTAAAAACTGAAATCACTGTCGGTTCAACCGATGTCAAAATCTACGCTAAATTCAAACAAGACGGCAACTTCGACGGCCTTATAAACTATTCTGTCGTTGTTGCATGATGTTCTTTTTCTTTTTTATTCTCAATAAATAATAAATACTTGTAAGTGGCGGCATCCTTCTATCGATCTTTGTCGATTGGCGAGAATGAGAAGCATACAGCTTGATCTTGATGATAAAAATAGATCGAAGTTTGCTGGTTGGATATGTATCGTAAACGAGATCATATCAGATCAAAAGAAATAACTTCATCTCATCGAAACGAACGGTTAAAATACACCTCTTTCGTGTTTTTTTTATTCGTTCTCTTCATGAGTCAAAAATACTATAGGACGATTTTATTTTTTTGCGAGACTTAAAATGACAATGCGAAAAAAAGAAAATGCATTTACTTTCAGATTATAAGTGTGCATATATTATGTCGTATGTACCATTGAGATCGAAATATATAGTTGGTACTCGTCAGAGTGAATTAGCGCTTATACAAACGGAGAGGTATGTTTTGAATTCATATTTTAAATGAATATGATTTTGAGAATGTTCTTATTTTAGTGTTATCGCACAATTACGTACGTTCTATCCTGAGATTGAATATGAAGTCATTAAAATCAAAACAACTGGTGATAAAAATCTACAGACACCATTAGCAAATATCGGTGATAAAGGTTTATTTACCAAAGAATTAGAAATTGAACTTGAACTAAAAAACATCGATTTCGTCGTTCATTCGTTGAAAGATGTACCATCGACGAGTCTACCACCGAACATGATTCTCGGTGCTATTCTCGAACGTGCTGATCCCCGTGATGCATTGATTGTTGCACCATGGCGTCAGGAGAAATCTCTCGATGAACTACCCGCCGACAGTGTCATTGGAACAAGTTCAACGCGTCGTATAGCTCAATTGAAACTAAATTATCCTCAATTTCAATACAAAAATATTCGAGGTAATATGAATACGCGTTGGGAGAAATTGAATAATCGAGAGCTTGGCTACGATGCAATGATTGCTGCTGTTGCTGGATTTCAACGATTGAATTGGAGCGATCGAATCAGTGAAATAATCGAACCCGATCGGGTTCTCTATGCAATTGGACAAGGTGCACTTGGCATCGAATGTCGACATAATGATCATGATACAATTCGAATGTTATCAGTTCTCAATCATGAACCAACGGTCGTTCGTTGTATTGCCGAACGAGCATTTTTAAGACGAAGTACACTTTTTTTTTGTTGTTGTAGTTTATTCACACAAAATTTTGTTCGTTTTTTTTTAGTCGAAGGAGGCTGTAGTATTCCGAATGCTGTTCGTACGGACTACAATGGCAAAAGTTTAAGTATCAGTGGTATTCTGCTCAATCTCGATGGTTCACGTTATGTCAAAGATCACATTGAAATTGCGGACGTGTCGATTCCGTTATTAACACCTCCACCGACTTTTCTTCTTCATCAAACAAATAATGACAATGACGAAGAGGAAGAAGAAGAAGGAAAAAAAGGCTTAGATCAATCTTTATACCGTCACTTTGCTTACATCTGTGCCGTCAATATGAATGAGACAATCTTAGAAAATGCGGAAATATCCGGTACGAATCTAGCCGTAAAATTAATGCAATTAGGTGCCGGTAGTATTCTTGAAGAAATTCATACAAAAGTATCTTCTCAATAATAGATTTAGTCGTTTTTTTT
>ERZ778026.1500-NODE-1500-length-29101-cov-7.074709_pt1 | contig 29101 bp, 11 predicted proteins | sample MGYA00375756_ERZ778026 | MGnify/ENA primary metagenome ERZ778026 (study PRJEB29350, sample SAMN05389820) | bioreactor metagenome | isolation source: Ammonium sulfate bioreactor | place: South Africa: University of Cape Town | collected 2014-02-18 ... | reverse complement strand
ATTGAGGAATGATTTGCAATGGGAGGATGTTGTTCATCAATGGAAGGAACCCAATTCCATTTTCAAAGGTTGATTGTGTTTCCCCTTTTATCATCCTTTGTTTCTGTGCTCTCTTTCTTCTTCCCTCCTGACGGTTCTCTTTACCTTTTTTCTTGATATTTTACAGTTGGATCAATTCAATCATCAAGGGGACGCAAACCAAATGGATATTGGCACGACATCAGCAACTGCAGGAGATTCCTTGAAGACATTGCCAAAGAACAAGGATTCAATCCTCTCAACTTCCGTTCTTGGGATTCTCTTGGATACGCAGAACTAGTCAAAAGGGTATGTATTCCATTCATACTTTCCTTTACCTTCCTCCAATTGACGAAATATACAGGGTGGCGCAATGGTACACATACAAGGAGGATTCAAGGAGGTCATACGGAAAGCATTTCCAGAAGCAGACTTTTCTCAATGGAGTACTCTCACCCCTTGCCCTTTCCAAATCTCCTCTTTCCTGGCGGCTGAATTGACATGTTGTGTTGCAATCAGGTTACAAGCAAGAACGATTCCAAGAGATCAAGAACTGCAGAGAAGTGTTCTTGCATTTTGCACAACAGAAAGGATTTGATCCTCTTCAAACAGAGAATTGGTATCACATCAAAATTTCTGAACTCCTTCGCAAGCTTGAGGTAAGTTATTCTCCTTTCTTATGCATAAGACATGTTATTAACCATAAGTGCTTTGACGCCAAACCACAAAACAGGGAGCAAATGAGATCATGGCTTTGCATGGTGGGATGCGGAATGCCTTGAAGTTGGCCTTTCCTGAGCTTTCCTTTTCTAAGTGGGGAGAAGAATCGATAAGATATCGTTGGATTGCTGCTAAAGACCTTGTAAAGAATTAGAGAGGACCACATAAATTGCATATGTTGTGTTTAGCTCATCATGTCAAACAAGATTGGATGAATAGCAGACAACGAGAGAAGCTGTTGGTATCAGTTCGTTGGGAAGAGACGCCTCTTGAGGGATTATTGCTAACAATTAATTCTCGGAAAAACTTTAGAACACAGCGCTAACAGAGGCGCTTACAAAATGCACACGCTACGGGGTTGTTCCAGCCAGCGCCAAGCACTCCTAAGGAGTGCGGTGCAGGTTGTAGGAACAAGAAATAAAAGCTACAGAATGAGATCGCCTAAGAGACGAGGTTAGCAGCGCCAAATTTTTGTCAATCTATCTTAAGATAAGTTTTATTTGTAGCAAAAGACGCATTTACGCATCTTGTGCGACAACGCGAGTTTTTAGATAATTCTGCAAAGGCTCTAGGGATAGAGAAGGTAATCCTACCATTAATTTTTATCTATCACTAAAAGGTTAGAAGATGGACGATTGGTACAAAGTAACAAAGCAAAAGCTGAGCGATCACGGAGGCAAGGAGCTGTGGAAACACTATCCATCTGTGGAGGAACTAATGCGGGCAATGTATCCAGACTTTCCTTGGAAATCCGAACATTTTGCAAGCGCGAAGTCGCAATGGCGAAATCTTGATTTTAGAAACCAATTTTTCCAAACCCTGTCGCAAAAGCTCAGCATTAAAGAGGTAGGATTCTTCTGTAACGCTCTAAGATGTTGACGAATGAACAGATGTCTGATTGGTACTCGATCTCACGCGAAGCAGTGATCCAAAATGGTGGCCGAGAATTATTTCGGCATCACTCCTCGCTGGAAGCAGCACTGCGCGTTTTTTATAGTACCTTCCCTTGGGAGTCCTCCCGCTTCATAGCATCTGGTAGATCCCCACGTCAGCGTAATCTTCTTGCCCAGCTTGAAATGGCGGAGAACGAACTCGGGATAACTAAGGTATTGCCTCTTCACCTCCCCCCCTTCTCTCATTTAATCACTTCATTGGACAAATAAAGCCTGAGGATTGGTACTCTGTTACTCTTGCCGATTTGAGGGAGTTGGGATTCAGAGGAATCAATCGAAGCGTTATTGCACGTGTATTATCGGAAAAGTATCCCCATCACACCTGGGAGAAGGTTTATCTGCTGAAAGGCAGATATGCGTTGCAGAAGAAGATGGAACATGTCGTAACTTCGTTGTTTCCGGTATGTATAAATCTCTCTATCTATCTCTCTCTCTCTCTCTCTCTCGCTTTATTAGACTCCTTTATTTAACTGAGTTCGCTAATAGGGAAGAGACTTGAAAGCAAATGTCCGAAAAGAAGCCAACTTAGTTCGACCTGGTACTACAGACTACTTTGAGCTCGATCTTTATATCCCGTCTCTCAGCCTTGCCTTTGAATGCCAGGTAGGGCTAAAAGGAAAGCGACCATTTTTGTTATATTTAACACACTCCTTTGTTAATTCAGGAGAGACATCACTACACTAACTCGGAGATCGTCAGTTATCCTCTTCAAGCTATCAGCACAAGAGATGACGTGAAGAAGGAATTGGCTAAAGCCAAAGGGATAACATTGATCACTGTGCCATGTTGGTGGGATGGCCGACGGGAGAGGTACCCCTTTAGCAAAAATATTTTATTGTATTTTATTTTTTGTTTTATTTATTTTTGTATTATATTTAATATTATTTTACTTTATTTTAGCCAATTTATTATTTTATTTTAAATTTTTTACTTTTTGTATTTTTATTTTTGTAAATTTATTTTTTCATTTTCTTATTTACTTATTTTATTTATTTTTTACTTATTTTACTTATTTTTATTTTTTATTTATTTTACTTATTTTATGTTAATTGTATTATATATTTTATTATTTTATTTTAATGTTGCAATAGTTTAGTGGCTACAATCCGAAATGTTCGACCAGATCTCTTAACCGAAGAGGCAGCAACTTTGGTTGAGAGAATGTCGAGGGCGATACCTTCTGAACCTCCGCCGCAATTCTTCGAAAAGGACACCCCCCGCATCGAGGGTGTCGGCGAACCTACAACCGCGTGCTTTTTCACGTTATCGAATGTCAATCCGACTGGTTGGTGGATGTTAGAAAAATATGATGGCATCCGAGGATTTTGGAATCCGAACACCAAGACTTTCTATTCGAGGCGCGGAACCAAGTTGTTCATACCCCAAGATATCACCGATGCGATGCCCGATGACATTTTCTTGGACGGAGAGATATGGTAGATGTATCCCTTGTCGTCACGTCCCTTTTTATAATTATTTTCTTATTCTAACATTTCTATACATTTCATTTCACAAGGTTTGGAAGAGAAAAGTTTCAAGACGCCATTAAAATGGTGAACAGCATCCATACATCGCCAGAGGGGTGGACCAATTTCAAATACATGGCGTTTGATATGCCCAACGAAACGGGCACCTACACCGAACGCTACAACAAATTGAGTAACTAGTATATCCATCTTTCACTTCGCCTTATTGTTTTTCTCATAGAGCAGCATGTAGCGGCTAGACCGAATAAGTTCTTGGAATTGGCACCTGCGGTCGAATGCGAGAGTATCGCGCATCTGGAAAAATTCTTTCAAGATGTGGTTGATAAAGGAGGTGAGGGTATTATTCTTCGAGATCCCTATGCCACCCTTGAGCCTGGACGCTCGGCGGGATATCTCAAACACAAGGTTGGTTGCAATGTCGCTCATGAAATCATTCTTGACCCTCTCCAATAGAAATTCAGAGACGCTGAAGCGAAAATAATGGCACCTGCTGGTCCTCACATGTGGGAATGTGAATTGTATGTTAAATTTCTAATTAGTTTCCTCTAACAGCTAACTGTCGCCCAAAAACAGACCCAACGGAGTACGATTCATTGCCTCGGCAGGGACATCGGAGTTTGTGACGCGATGGAACCCGCAGCCAGGGGATATAGTGAGCTTCAAGCATCATGGCTATCTCCTTGCTTCCAAGAAACCCAAATTTCCTTCCCTCTACCGACTCCGAACCGATCTCACCTGGGAAACAGTTGTAAATAATTGGAAAGAACAAAAAACGGCTTCGTCAGGTGAGTCTAGATGTCATAATTCTTATTTCCCTTGTCTTGCTTTCTTATTTGCGTTTTCCTGTAATTAGTTTATTGGCCTGTACGAAGGCAGAAATCTACAAGCAAACCGCGGGGGTTTTGGCTTGACATCGATCATCGTAAGCAATATTTTTACGAATATGCTCAACATATGGGATTCGATCCTTTGGATTCTCGGAATTGGAATGGCGTGACCCAAGAACAAGTTGCACTAGTGAAGGTTGTTATCTTCGCCCCCCCCCCCCAACCCCCACATAACCCAACAACTCCTCTTGTATTCAGGGTGCAGGCCCGTTTCCTTTGTACTCTAATTCTATCAGGGCAGCCCTAAGAAGTACATTTCCAGATATGGCATTTTCCTTCAGAGGTAGCCTACCTGTCAAATCCATTGAGTTGCGTTGGTTGTCTCATGTTACTTTTTTCCTCCTCTCAGAATATGTTCCAAGAAGAAAAAAGCGAAGAGAAACCGCCACGAAATGGCAGGATGTCTCCGAGAGACAAAAATATTTCACCGATTTGGCAGCTGAGCTGGGTTTCGATGCGATGGATGCCACTGAGTGGGCGACGGTAACACTGGCCGAGATAGCACGCACCAGCAAGGTTAATTGTTTTGTTGTTGTCAAATCATCACCCTCATATGCCTTTCAGGGATTGGGCCCAATGGCGGTATATAATTCTTTGAAAGCTGCTTTGGAGGACACTTTCCCACAGATCACGATTCCCGCCCAAGGTTCCACACAAACTTTTTTTAAACGGAAAAGGGTAATTTTCTTACCGAAAGATTCTTTTTTTAGAGCCACGTGTGCAGAGGGGCTATTGGAAGGACATCAAAAACTGTAGGGCGTATTTTGATTCCTATGCCAAGGAGAAAGGATTCGATCCGCTCAACCCTCGAAACTGGTATACTGTAGATATGATTGATCTTCAACTGAGAAAGGTATCATAATTTGCGTTCATGCTCATTTAATGTCTAACCTCTCTGCCTCTAACAGGGAGGGGTGCGTTTGCGAAGGACTGCAGGAGGTTTTAAGCGAGCCTTGCAGGCGGCGTACCCTGAGGTAGCCTTCACAGAATGGGAAACAGGTATGTTAATTCCATAGCGCAGAAAAGGGTGTTACTTTTAACCAATATCTACTGCAGTACCTTTAAAATGGAAAGACAAAGAGACCAGCAGACTATTTTTTGACAAATTTGCTCAAGCCAAAGGATTCAACCCTCAAGACCCTCGTAATTGGTATGCCATCAAGTTAACCGAGATGTTTGAACACAAGGTAAAGAGGAGAGGTGACATATGTTGTATTCGTTCGTTGCTCATGTTGATTTGCCATAACAGGGAGGATATGACGTGCAAGAATCTCATGGTGGCTGGCGTAACGCATTGAAAGAGGCCTATCCCGAGATATCTTTCTCTAAATGGGCGCGAGGAGCACTTTAGGCGATAAGCTCGTACAAATAAAAATGCCAATTTGTGTAACAAGAAAATTCAAAGACAGAAAGAAACGCCAAGTTAAAGACGAAGCTGCACAAGGAAGGTGGATGCTGCGAACTGCCTTCCATAGCCAGCTTCTTGCCGCACACAGGGACAGCGAACCATAGCTGGACGAAGGCCGAAATAAATAAAAAGAACGCGGATGTTGTTGTATGACTACTGCATGGCGTCTGCTGTTCTCATTGGGGTCGGCAGCGGACTGTCTTTGATTGGACTGCTTGGACTGGTCGTATCGACCGTGCTCGTGACAGTAACTGCAGATATGATCTGCCCTTACCTGTCTTCTCCACCATCATTTTCTTCAGAAGCACTCAAAGCGGTTTCCCCTCTCCCTAGTTGTGCATAGTGTACTCCTTTGTTGGGGGGGGGGGGGACGGAGGTGTGACATATAGGACCTATATGTAATAAAGGTGTCGAACTTAAAGACCTTATTTAAGTTGATAGCATTGCTCGAGGCCAGGGCACAGTTGGATAGGCAAAGCGCAACGCGTTCATGAAACTCCCATGTTGTTGCTTTATCCCTCTTCCTCCCTACATAATTGATAAGTTATCATCGGAAATTAGGAGAGGCAATTCGAAAGGTACCCGGATGGAGAGTAACTCGCTGGGGTCGAGAGACTGCCAGTTGGATGGCACCCAGGGATCAAATTGCCTTTCTGCGGCAATGTCATCGAAGAATGCCTTACAGTTTTCAATCTTCTCCCAGCGGCGTACCCTCGATGTAGCCTTTGTCGCTGTAAGGATGCGATATTGAGTTCGTGCTGAGTGGCTTTGCAGAGTTGTACCTGAAGGAGCCCCTTCGTCAAAATTAACCTCAGGATAGGCCTTGCGTAGGACTGCTCGTAAGCCTCCATGTTGATTACAGAACCCAGAGACTCCCTGTCAAATCAGTTAAATCACAGCGATAACTAGCACCATTCATACACACCTGTTGAGCTAAGAGGTCTGTTGTGACAGCAGCCCAATTTTGGGCTATAAGGGGATCGAAGCTCCTGTTCTTGGCAAATTCATCCAAGAAGGCTCTGCAATTGGTTATGTCCTTCCAATAGTGTGCTGGCCTTCTGCCTATGGTTCGAGGTATTTAAAAAAACGAAGCAAGGGAATACCTAACAGACCTTTGAGATTAAATGTCAATTCTGGGAAGGTATCCTTGAGAGCCGCGCGAAGAGAGGCGTAATGAGCTAGCGCTCCCGCGCCCTAACAATTGTTATTTGGTACATAAACGTAAGATTTTAAGAATATAACAAACAGCAAATAATAAATAGCAAATACCTCCATTGCAGCGACAACTTGCTGCCTTGTTACATTGGCCCAATTATCCACATCATGGGGGTCGAACCCCTTCCTTTGAGCAAACTCGCAAAAGAATTGGCGCCGATTGTTGACATCCTTCCAGTATCTCTTGGGTTTTTTCATCCCTTTGCGTGTTTTCATCCGCAGAGGTCTTCCTGCCACTCAAACATTAGAAACACAAATCAACAAAAAAACTCAAAACACAAAAGGGATTAAGGTACCAGGAAGGAGCGACTTCCTTTCTTTCCAATTCGATAACACAGCGTCCCATGTCAGATCTGATCGTACTCGGTAGAGGGTAGGTAATTTGGGTTTCTTGCTAGCAAGGAGATAGCCATGGTGCTTAAAGCTCACTATATCTCCTGGCTGAGGGTTGTATTTCTTTGCAAATTCAGTTGTGCCGGGTCCCGCAGTGAAGGTTACGCCATTAGGCCTGAAAAATTGAAAGAGTTAGATTTCCGAAAAAGGCAATTTGAAAGTTATGGAACAATTACGTACAATTCACATTCCCACTGGAGCGAACTCTGGCTCTTAATTATCCTCGCCTCAGCATCGCGATATTTCTAAGAAGAATAATTGGGTAAGGATACCGAAAAGGGGTTTTGGGGGATTTCACTTTGTGTTTTAGGTAGCCATCAGATCTTCCTGATTGAGTTACACAGGTGGGGTCTCTTAGGATGATCCCTTCGCCTCCCTCATCGATGATCTGCTGAAATTTCTGATCCAAATGTTGTACGTCCTTACATATTTCCTTTCTAGCCAGCGCTATATACTTATGTCCCTCTGGGAGCTCCCTTTCTATAAGGTAATGTTTAGTTTTGTATCCAAACAGACAGGAAGCAAGAGCAGTACCTAAATGTTCATATCGTTCAGCATAGGTTCCTTTATGATTAGGCGAGTCCCACACCATATATTTGAATTTCGTCCAATCGATCTGCGCGGCATCGAGCCTCTGCGCTAATTTCATCGCCTCCCGAAAGTTATTCTTACCAAACCTGTTACATTTCGACTAGTATTTAGAACAAGAAAGGAAAGGAATGCAAGGTGGAAAACGAAATAAAATACCATAATTCGCCATCTAAGAAGAGGTCCTTGGGCATAGTATCGATAATTTCTTGGGGAAAAGAAGTGAACTTGTTTCCGGCCCTGGAATAGAAGGCTTTCGTTTCGGGGTTCCAAAATCCCCGCAACCCATCATATTTCTCAAATATCCACCTAATATAGAATAAAAAGTGTCATTGAACGTAAAGTCTTTAATCTTTCAACTTACCAGCCGGTTGGATCTGCATGATGATTGGTAAAGAAACACGCGTTAAGGGGTTCCCCGATTCCCTCGATGGATATTCTCGCATTTCTTTGAATATCGTCAGGAATATTTACAGGAATGCCAACTTCATCCTTCGGCATATGCCTAAGGAGGTCAGGCCGCGCCTTGTGTATGGTTGCCGTGAGGCTGTTGTTGTAATTCTTGATTAGTATGGATGTTTGTATCGAGCATTAATTCCATACCTCTCCGGCCGTTCGTCCCACCAGAAGGGGACAGGAATGATTGTAATTCCCTTCGCCTTGGCCAGCTCCATTTTGGTTGTGTCGCGAGCCGTCACACCCTCGACGGTGTCGTACGTGTAATTGGAAGTGAAAAAGTGGTGCCGCTCCTATCCACTAATTGATTAGGAAAGCCAAATTTTTACAAGATGGTATGTTTTTATACCTGATATTCAAAGGCGAGGTTCAAAGAAGGCAAGAAGATATCGAGTTCCAAATATTCGTTTGTCGTAGGATTGATCAAGCCAGCCTCCTTTCTCGCATTCACTTTGATCTTCTCTCCCTTTTTTTTGTGTATTTGAGTTTAACTGCGAGTAGTGAAAGAATGTGACTGTGATACCATACCTTGAATAAATAAGCGAGCGTCCTCTGCAGTCTCCGCTGTTTTGTATATTTCCCTCTAGTCAGCAACATACCGTCCCATTCGTGGCTGGGATACTTTTCTCGCAATAAATCGATGATCCTACTTCTGGTCACTGTGGTGCCCTTCAAGCCATATCGTGCCAAATCAACCATTTGCACCGAATACCAATCCTCAGGCTGCACAAAAACGTTAAGGATGTGGGTGGGTGGGGGGACTGCATGGGCACACAGACCTGCGAGATTCCTAACTTTGTTTCAATGAGGCTGAGTTGCTTGAGGACGTTTTCCTTGTTCAGCCAGTATCCGCGAGGAGGCCGAACGAAACGCGATACATCCCAGGGGTAATCAGGATACACATCCTTCAACACCGCACTGAGCGAATGCCGTTTCAAGAAGTCGCTCTTCAAGCGCACCTCAACACCAGAGACTTTGTACCAATCTGATAGCTAAACAAACACTCCGCAAAGATACCAATATTCTGACAGAATTTTACCTCTTTTATGCCCAGTTGGGCAGATACGGCTTCAATTTCCTCCCTTTGGTGTTTGATATCCTTCCAGAAACCGACGGGAGTGATCCCACTGTAAAAGAACTTGGAAGAGCCCCAGCTTTGTTCAGGATAGACTGCATTCAAGATGCCGAGGAGATTCCCATATCTAGTAAAGAGAGGCCGAGCACCGAGCAACAAAAGCTGTTTCCTTCGTATTCGGTACCAATCTGATGGCTGATATTCTCAAGAATGAGGGACTATTTTGCTGAATTTTGGGAAAAGATAACCTGGGAAATATTCAATGTATGACGGATCTGCTCGAGGAAAAGGCGATGGTTCGTTACGTCATTCCAGAACCCTTTCCTTTCTGGCTGTACAGCTTGCTCAAGCGCTTGCGTCGAATAGGCACGGACGACCCGCGCCTTCATCGCACTCAAGCTAGTTCCAAGAAGCAGACATGTGGTGTAGGAGGGCGAGGCAAGAGTTACATGGGCGAACTTGCTGCCTCTTGCCTTTCGTTACCACTTTACGTGGGAAGGAGGGATTTAATATAGATGCCAAGAAATTATTCTGTTCTTTAAGTTCACCAAGTCATTCTGGTAAGATTATTTTAACGGTCTCAATAACGCTGACTGTTCGCAGGTTTAATCTTCCCTGACCCCGCCGATCGCATGCGCCTGGAAAAGATTGGTGATTCATTGGGAGTAAAGCAGGTACATGTCGAAGACAAACTAGACAACAAATTAATTGAAGGTTTAGCTTTCTGATTGGTATGGCATCACGCGCCGAGAACTGAGGCTGCGCGGGCTCCTTTTGAAAAAGTACACCTCTGTGATGCAAATGCTGAAATCATTGCAGCCAGATTTCGATTGGGAAGAAATTAAGTTTACTCATGACGGAACTCCCCATGGGTTTTGGAACGAAGCCTCGAATCAGAGACGCCTATTCGATCAGATTGGAGCCAAGTTGGGTGTGCGTGAGGTGTTGCGTCTAAAATTTGCATCAGAATACTGATTCAAATTTTCATTTTAGCCAGCAGATTGGTACAATATCGCAAGAAAAGAGGTCGTAGAGAAGGGGGGCGCGCAAGTGTTGAGTCGTTATGCATCGTTAGGACAAGCCTTGGTATCCATCTATGGAGATTATGAATGGGATACTTCCCGACTCGACGTTGCCCGCGCGCCCTATAAGTTTTGGTTGAATCCTGCGAACCACCGAAAGGCCTTGGACAGGATAGGGAAGGAATTGGGGTCCAACAGGTTTGTAAAGACCACCTCGATGACATATTCTCGCAGGCACTCACTCCCTCACGTATTCAGTTGCAGGATTGGTATAAATTCACTCGCAGCGACATCGAAAAGAGCAACATGCGAGGAATACTACGGCATTACTCTTCGCTGGAGCATGCCTTACAGGAGGTGTACAGGGAGTATCCATGGAATGCCTCGAAGTTCGCTCGTGTGTATTTAGCTGATCTCAATAACCAGCGAGATTTACTCGAATCGATTGCAAAGAAACTCGGAATCAAACAAGTAAGAGGGGGAGGAGGGAAGGCAACGCTAGATATATGCTAACCTATTTCTTCTACACAGCTCTCAGATTGGTATCAAGTGAAACGGAAGACGGTATCTGAACTGGGAGGCGAAGCGCTGTTGAAACACTATGCTTCGCTCCGCAAAGCACTTCGAGCCATCTATCCTGACTTCGCGTGGGAGAGTGATAAATTTGCTGGCCACTGGCTGAAGAAACAAAAAGCCATGAAGGCTCTTGAATGGGCCGGAAAAACTAGGCATCAAACAGGTAATTTGTTTTTCTATCAATTCTGTATATCATTTTAGTTTTCTGATTTTTTTGGGTACTGGCATTAAGCCTGAAGATTGGTATGCGGTTTCGATGGAAGAATTGAAGGAAATTGGGTTTCCCGCAAAACTAAGCCGGCCACGACTGGCTAGATATTTATCCGAAAGGTATCCCGAACACAAATGGGACAGATTACGCAAAAGAGGCAGACGGTCTGATCTTCGGTGGGAACATGTGGTTTCGAAATGGAAAGAAAATCAACCACCGCCATCAGCTGGTAACGATATCGAATACCCTCAAATAGAGCATGAATGCTGACGTTACTCCTTTTATTTTATCTATTTTGAAGAAAACATGAACATTCGCCAGAAAGGAAATCACATATCGACGGATTACTGGGCGGACGAACAACACCGGAGGAAGTTCTTGAGGCAGGTGGCAAGGGACAGCGGGTTGGACCCGGACGATAAGCACACGTGGCAGGTGCTGACGAAAGCAAAAGTGCTGAAGCACAAGGTACTTGTTATAATAATCTATATAATATGCGTTGAAACCTCTAACTTTGTTTTAACAAAAACCCAAAGGGATACGGCTTGTTGGGTGCCTATGATCGGTCTCTGGATAAATTACTGGCCAGTACGTTCCCGGAATACAGCCTGGATAGAACTGAAGAAACACGAAGTAAGGGACTCCCTCCAACATGTGGTTTGGTCTGAATACCCGATTTTAATTATACGTTTGGTTCACAGAGTCGCGAATGGTAGATAACCAATGGAAGGATCTGGCGAATTGCCGAAGATTTTTTGCTACATATGCACAGAAGAAAGGATTCGATCCCCTCAACGCTGCCAACTGGTATGACGTTTCATCTTCCGACATTCGCAACGAAAAGGTTTGTTACTAGGATGGTTCTTCTCAGTTTTAAACCATTTTTTTAAAATAGGGTGCTGTCACAATGTTTCAACAAGGAGGAGGCTTGAGAAGGATGCTGCAGCTGTCCTATCCGGAGGTACATTTCACAGAGTGGAAAGGTAAGCAACGACCTCTAGTTTAGTGGTGTCAAAAAACCCAATCCCCATAAAGCGATTGGCAATGAAGATGGAGGTGGATGGAAGGACGCACAAAAGTGCCGAGAATTTTTCGATGTGGTGGCGAAGGAGAAAGGCTTCGATCCCCTCTCGCCGCAAGGATGGTACAATTGCAACCTATCAGAACTGAAGACCAGACCGGTTTGTATCACAAAGCCTTTTTCTTTTCTCTAAAGTTCTTCCCCTCCCCAAATCGACTTTTAGGGTGCTTTCAAGTTGCAACTGGCGCATGGTGGCTTCAGAAAGGCTGTGCAGTTCGCCTATCCCGAGATTTCGTTCAGTCGCTGGGCTGCCTAGGTTCAATGCCTATGTGCCTCCCCTTGCGTCTAAGCGTGTAATAAATGCTTGATTGCGCATTTAGTGGAAACAACAGAAGGTGTTGTGTCTTTGTCAATGTTCCTGGCTTGTGAGCGTTAGACAGTCGAACAATTGACAATTAGTTCAACTGTTCGCAACCTAGTTCATACACGAATGGCAGCCCGTACATGGAATATATTACCCCCGTGGTAACAGACGGAAATCCGTTACATCCAAGAAACATTGAAAACTTGCAGGCCTTGATAAAAACACGATGGCCCTTGATTTTCCTTCAAGATAGTTCTTCGCAGGTCTGTTACTCGGTGTTTGAGAAATGGAAACAGTTCTAATCGTATTTCTTTCGCGTTTTCCAACACAAAAACCAACTTCTGATCTAGAGTAAACAACTTTGCAAAACACGATGGCCCTTGATTTCCTTCAAGATTGTTTTTCGGCTCTCTGCGCCGCACTCGCGTTGAGAAAAGGAAAAAGCTCTAACCGTATTTCGTTCGCCTTTTCCAACACAAAAACCAACTTCTGATCTAGAGTAAACACCTCTCTTTACTAGTAAAAACCGTTTGGTGCCCGCAAGAGGGCAGCCGCTGCCCGAAGTGCACAGCCGCCAGCACTCGTTATGTCGGTTGTGTTCTTGTGCCTGTTAGCCCTTTGCTGCGTAGCTTCGAAAGGAAATCTCTATCAACCCAACACAAATGACACAGCGGATGAACTATGCAGCAAGATGATCGAGTTCGCAGGTACGCTACCTTCTCCCTCTCACATTGAGGGACGGTTGTTGATTTGTTGAGTCTCCTAGGACCGCCACGCAAAAGCTCGGTTCTGCAAGGGCCAGCAGTGGAGGATTTGTCATGGGTGGCCACCACCTGCAAAGAGGCCGCAACGTCCCCCAACCAAGTAACATACGATGACGGGTGGCATCCGGTGACTGCCGACGATGTGACACTCATATTGCCGCCACTACAAGGTCGCTACCTCTCAGCCGACTACCAGATCAACAGACACTACGAAGGAACCCTGTACAAAGAAACCACAACAGCCGCACTACTCTTTGATCTCTCCATCGGGGTGACTCTGCGAGTGGCCTTTAGTAGCGGAGAGGGATCCTATCTCTTCCGCCTGACGAAGGCCGTGAAGGGTCTGCCGGAGGCAGCACCGGCAGGATACATCCCTTGGTCAGGTCGCGTGGAATCCTCATCTTCATCTCCTTCTTCTTCGTTCGCAAGTGGGCCGAATCTCATGGACGTGGACTTGTTCGATGGCGCATTGCCTGCGTGGCTGCAACCGCCTTCATCTTCGATTTCCGCGAATGACAGCTCCATAGCGATTCTCGTCACCCTCTTTGCCTCGCTGGTGGATATCATGGGTCCTATGGAAGCGACGCCATCCTCTGTCGTAGCGACATCGCGAGGGATGTTCCTGCCACCCTCTCTTCTCCTCCCGCTACAAGAAGGAGTCAACACCTTCGAAGGGCGCATGACTGTACGACAAATTTCCTCCTCGTCTGCTTCGAAGAAGAAATTCTTCGAAGGAGGAAAGAAGAGAAGTGAGGACGGAGAAGTGGATGGCATCCTGCTTCAACTATCGGCCGGGTGTGGATTAGTTGGAGACAGCAAATGCGTCGATGAGGACGGACGCGATGTGCTGTTGGCACAAAGTCTCCTCGAGGCAGCACAGGAATTGGTTGAAGGCAGTCTCGTACAAGGAGGCTATTCCTGCCGATCGGGTCTGCAGCTGGTGGAGGCAACCTATATGGCCAACCTCACTGCAGACTTCTTTCTCTCAGACACAACCGTCACTCTCCGCGCTATCCATGGGACTGCGTATGGATGCTATCATTGCCTCGATGGGTCGCTGGGCGAAGACTCCTATATCGGATTTCAAGTCGACGTAAGAGGAGCGGCCCCTAACAACAGCTATGCGTGGCCTTTGCGGGCACTCAGTGACCTCACAACTGCACTCTCCTTGGTGAAGAGTGTTGCGTTGACCTCCTCGGGGAGTATCTACGGAGTGCTAAGATCGCCTAAGGGTGCTATCATCGCCTCCACCCTCCCTCATCTCGACCTCTTCGCCGCTGTGCCTTCGGGTGTCCTTCAACCTGATGTGGGCATAGGTGCGGATGCACCCGATATTCAAGGAGTGTGTCTGCGAGTGGCCTCCTCCTTATTCACAGCAATTCCATCGCTCCTTGCAGCTGAGGGGATGCCCGTGCTGAATGAAATCCTCGCGGGGTTTTTCGATCCGAGCATGCTGCCCTCAATTGTCGGCAAATATGTGGCCATAACGTCGGCACCTACTTGCTTGGGTTTCCTCCACTACGCCTTGCAACATGTTCGCACCAACTCCACCTCGACGCAACGCGCTCTCCTCGATCTACACCTCCTTGTTGGCCCTGGTAGTCAGAATGCCACACTCTACATAACTCTAGTTGCGGGAACCGCCGCTGTCACGGACTCTCCTATGAGACTCCTTCCACTCGATGGGGCCAACAACCTCTTACAAAAATTGGGGGCGGGGGTGAAGGCTGCGTATCCATCCCTGGCCAATTACGAGGTGCCCATTCTCAACAGGTCAACCGACCCTAATCACGTGCGGATTGATCACCAACACTTCACCGCGCTCCTCTCCGCGGGTGTCGCGATTGAGAGCTTACTAGCAGCGATCACACCCAGCAACACCAACAGTGCCTCGCAGCTCTCTGTGAGTCTACTATGGGGACCGGAGGTACAGGCCAGAGTGGAATTGGGAGTCTCTCTTCTCGGAGAGACCGATGCCACCTCGGCATTCCTCTTCTCTTCTGTCAACATGACCTACATGTGCCTCGCAGCCAGCGAGGAGCCTGCGGGGTGGATCTTTGGGCGACTCCCTACTCCCACATCGGACGGTGTGGGTGTTGTGTCCCTCACAGCCCAAGGCGGATTGGATACCAACGATGACTTCAATCCTTCAAACGGCCTCGCACAGGGGTTCGATGTGGTCAGCAGGAACCTCTCTGGGATCTCTTGGGCCAATACCGCGTTGCAGCCCCTCGACATCAAAGCGGTCGACGTGAGAGGACAACAAGACACCACCAGCGTTGCGATGGCCGACCTCCTCAATGCAACCCGCGACGCTATGATCTCCTACAACCCTGCGAATCTTTCATGGAGTGGGGTGGTGCAGGCCATGCAGTCCTCCCTCACGGCATTTGAGACTTCGGTACCCGGAGTGATTTTTGCGATGATCGGGACACGCCCGACCAATGACTCCTTGGAGATATCGATCTCAGTGACCCAACACACCCGATCGGCCATCCAACCTCGCGCCGATTGGCAGTATGTTGCCGACACCTCGCGCGTGCACATGCCGCTTCACCTTCGCACCGATTTACGGATGATCGTCCTACCGCAAAACCAAAGCAGCCAGGTGCTCTCCATCACCCTGCGTGGCGGCGGTCAGTACTCCGGGTGGCGTCTACCCTTCCTCTACGGCATGTGGGCTGGCTCCGTTGTCAATGGCAATGCCTCCGCCCAGATCAATCTGCCGGACGCAGCGAGCAACTTGTTTGTCGACTTCGGAGCAATCGAAACTCCGCGGAAGATGACAAATGGATCGACAACGAGCAGCCTGCCTTGGCCAATCACGGCGTCCATCACCGCGCCATTGGCTGCGAAAACCTCCCAACCCGCCCAGGTGTCGGTGACCGCACCTAGCAACTGGGTGATATCCCCCGTCATTGTCAAGGCCGCGATTGCCGACAGCGTGTTAAACATCCTCCCTAATTCAATTAAGGGCGGTTTGAACGTGCAACTGCCTCCCTTCGAGGGAGTCCTCTCTGACTTGCTGCCGGACGTCAACGTCACAATTGCCTCGCTGAAGCCTCGACTGACTACCAGCATGTACAAAGGCGGAGCGACGCCCTCCCTGATTTCCTCGAAAGGATTCAAGCTATCCGACCTCCAAAAAGCAAGCAGTACCTCCCTTAGCATCACCATCAATGGTTTGCCTCCGGTAGTCTGCAGCATGCCACAGCTCGATAGCACCACCATCGATACCCTCGTCACCGGCGTCACCTCCTACCTCTCCGGATGCGGGGGTCTCGGGACATATTTGCAAGTCGAATACTTCCAACAAGGGCAAGGAACCGATTTGACATCGCCGACCAGTAGGAGGAGAGCGGCAGGTGGTGACAGCGCAGACGACCCCACATACAGTCTGACACTGAATCCCACAATATGGGGCATCATTCGGAGTCTCAATGTCTCCAGCCAGTTGGATTCGGCTATTGTCTTCAATGGCGCGTGGGCCGATAAGGGGCTCCCCGGTTTCGGATCGTGGCAAGACCTTGCTTGGCTATTTGCACGTGCGATTTCGAAACGGGTACCATGCGGATATACCCGACCCATGTGGCGAGACCTTGTTGTGGATGGACCCGACGGGTCCAGTCTCGTACCGTCGCACCTTCGTCCAGTCTACCCTTCGCAACTGCCGAGCATCTCAATAGCACTCAACATCGACCACCTTCGCGTACTCAAACAAAGCCTCACCGCCCCGCTCACCGCCGACGATTCTTTGTCGATGACGTGGCAATCGAGCACCGCAGAAGGCCCCGTGCTTACCAGCATGGACACCCAATTCGTGGCGGTCTTTGCCGGGCCAGTGCGAGACAAGAACATCACCTTCTCCACCAGCTTTGACGGGCAGAGCCTCTCCGTGACTAGCCCTGTCCCACCCGCACCCCGCAACACCTTCACGCTTCAACTCACCGCTGAACGCCGGTCCCCGACCACCCAGGTCTCTGTGCCTCTCTCGGTCACGCAACTGGTGACCCTCACCCCTGGCACTCCCATGGCCTCCGCTATGCTGGATGTCGTCACCCAAATCGCAGCGGTGGCACCCTGGGCTGCATCTATGCTCACTGTCTTCCGCCAACCGCCTCCCCTCAAGGGCTCAGCAGAGCAAATCAGAATACGATTCGGTCGCCGTGAAGACTCCACAGTCCCCGGCGGTTGGTTGTTGCCCACCTCGATGGCCATCCAGAACAGCTTCATCCCAGGCATCAAGAACGCCACCAACGTTCCACAACAAGTGCAACTGGCTGTGGGCAACACGCAACTCTCTGTAGTTGCACCACACATATCCGTCCAGGGTAGCCAAGGAAACGGGACTCTCGGGATCGCCGGGTTGCAAGCCGCCTCCCTTTCGGGTTCGGGCAACGCGTCCTTCATAGCCACACCCATCCTTCCCTGGATCACCCTACCGGCAGTGCCCAGCGTGCTAGTGAACAAGGCGAACTACAACAACTTCACCGTCACCGTGAGTATCGACTCGGCCCTCAACATCACCGGAGTGAAGACAACAGATGTCAGCTCCAGCTCGCTCACAGCGCCGGACATCGTATTGACGATGGCAGTCCCCGGCTTGCAAGTCTCGATGGGGAATTTGTCGACACAAATGAAGAAGCAGTACGATGATTGGCAGATTGGCTTTGTCACCCCTGCCAAGACGAAACGAGCTGCGATTGGACAGGATGCATTCCAATGGCTCTCCAAACTCGATTCGAATTCCTTCTGCAATTGGATGGGCCTGATCGAAAACGCCTCCTTCTGGATTATAGATAACCCGCTCACGCAGCCCCTGTTGCCTTTCTCGCAGGAGTCTCTCTCATCAATCTGGAACAGTCACGTGGCAGTGACTCTGCGAGACATCGCCAACGACATGTGCAGAAGCGACCAGACCTACTCTCTTGCAGACTTCTGCGACGTCCTCAACAGCCGCTTTCAAGGGATCGATACGGACATCTGCGCGAAGGCCACCCTTCAAGGCGACAAACTTGTGTTAGGCCTCGCAATCGTTCAGATCATCAACCTGAACTCCGTGCTGTATCTGGACACGCCGAGACTATTCGGGGACCCAAATCTCCCCGCCGCACAGGGGGGAGGTGGCGATTTGTCTCTGCTTGTCAACGCCACTCTCGAGGTCGACCTCGAGGTTACCTTCAACACCACCAGCGGAATGCGATTCGGTCTCGGAGTCGACACCAAATTCACGCTGGGACTAACCGGTGCGGCGAGCGGCGACCTTGACTTCTACTTCGCCCATTTCCAGGTCGCAGCGACCGCTCTCGATGCCTGGCTCGGGGAACCCGTGGCCACCATGACTCTGAAATTTACTCCAGCGGGAGACCTCCAGTTATCCGTCAACGGCAGCACAGGCCTTAAGGTGTTCCTCACGCTGGGGAGCGATCTATGCGGCCTGGAGATCTCGGTGGACGATCTGTCAGCTTTCCTCAAATCAAACGCGTCGGTCAAATCCGTGGTCGTCAAGCAGAGCGGGTGTCAGGGCAACTTCCCCGAGGCTCTCATCGAAGAGATTATCTCTATGACTCCCTTCTCCTACTTCTTGGGCAACGGAGTGCTTCGCCAATTAAAACAGGGCTTCGATGCGCTCCTTGACGACCTACAGGCCAACTCCGCGGTACCCGGGCCCTTGGATATCCCGCTGGTGGGTCAGGCCTTTCATGAGGTGCTCTCGCTCGCATTCTCTGCGTTCTCGTCGCCGTTTTTCGTGCAACAATGGACTGCCGAGATCATGACGCTTAGCACCCAGCCCTTTAACACAACGATGGGAGATTTCGAGAGGGAGGTGGAACAGCTCTTGTTGAACGGAGTCACTAAGGCGCTCTGTGAAGCACTGCAGCCGATTCTTTACGCTTGCCCACCCCCACCACGTGCCGCGCCTAGCAACGTGAATGGCAACTACTCGTGGCCTCTCCGTTTGGGTCAACAGCGGCAATTGTCTTCCGAGAAATTCGCTTTCGATTTGGGCGATCATGGTGTCGCTGCGTTGGCTATGACCAACTGCGGCGAGACCATCACCGCGGGATGGGGCCTCAACGTCACGCTCGTCTATTCGCAGTCGACAGGAATTCAACTCCGGCCCGCGGAGATTGATCCGTTCGCTGTGCATCTGGATCTCCTCTTCTCGGAAGGATGTGCCTTGGAGGGGATTTTGGGGCTCCTCGGGGTGGAGATATTGATGGCCGACTCTTCAGGCATCCACGCGGAGTTAACGGTGGGGTCGCGCAGAACACGCGATATATACGCAGGACACGCGCTGGCTCGCTGGAACGAAGGTCGGGATGACACCTCATCCTTTCGCTCGCTCTCCTTCGTGCCTTCCTTCCTCCTGAACGCTCTTCTGGCGGGAGAGGCCGAGGTGGGGTTCGCGGGGACTCTCGCAGAGGCTCTCGCAGGCGCAACCGACTCCATGCAAATGCTGCCTCACTACAAGGCCGATCTCGAGGTGCAATGGAACTACTCCTCTGCCTCCGGGGAGCATGGGAGGTCCGCGCTGCACGCACCCATAGTATCTCTCAACAACGCCACGCTGTGTCTCGGCCGCGTGTTGATGAACATGATAAAGGGGGTGCTGGACACCATCACACCCATCACAAACGACCTCGGAGTGCTTGCGGGTGTGGATGGCATCCTGCGGCAACAAGTCGGGGCAACCGCGTTCATATTCGGACATCCCTTGACGGTGATAGAATTGCTCGCAGAGCTCGCTAACGTGATTTGCGACGGAGGGTGCGAGTTCGAAGGGGCGTACGAGTTGCTTGCGTGGTTCGACGGCCTCACGGAGATCTTCGACATCATCCAGGATTTGGAGAAGAGCGGAGTGGACGGGTGTGACGTGGGGCAGGTGCTCTCGGAGGGGAGGATGTGGATGAACATGAACGAGACGGACGTCAAGATGCACTTCCAGGGCCACCCGCCACCCGACGGCACCATAACCTACAACAAGACTCTCTCAGAGGCCAACAGGAAGAAATTCGTCAACGGCTGGACAACCTTTGCAAACTCGTCTCAACTGGGAGTCACCTTCCCACTGCTAAAGGACCCCGCACAGCGTCTCGTAGACGTCCTGCTTGGTCGGCCCTTCGCGATAGTGGCAATGACCCTCCCCAAGGTGGTCATATCCATCGGCAAAACCTGGCAGATCCCCGTCTGGGACCTCCCCGAGGTCATCCTGTCGTTCCACTTCGAAGCCGGCTTTTCTGTCGACATCGGGGAGGTGGCGCTGCTGTCGACAGGAATAGAGCGGCTGGTGTCGTCAAGGTCGGCCACTGCGATGCTTGCAGCGGTCGCCATCCCGGCAACAAACGATGACGGGACGATGAGGTGGCCATGCCAAGCCTGGCTGACCCTCGGCGGGGGTGTCATAGTGAGCTTCATCATCGAGCTCGAGGCGGACGCCCAGATAAGCCTTTCGATAGCCATGCGGTGGAAAGATGTGAATCATGACGGCTGGGTTACCTTCGACGAGATCGCTCGCATGGCCGACGCGACTTGCCCTACCCTGGTGGTACGCATCCAACTCACCGCGGGATTCAGCATCCGTGTTTCGTTGTGCCTGAGGTTTTGCTTCTTCGAGTGCTTCGCGGTATGCTTCACCCTCCTCGAGGAAGGTATCACCTTCCCCGTCTGGGGCCAGACATGGGGCGACACCATGCCTGAGCAAGTGGTGGGCGTCGATGGCAGCATATCCCTCGACTCTCTCGCAGCAGTTAGCAGCTGCGGATCTTCGAAGAGGCAGCTGTTGTTGGGTGCCTCCACAACAGCCACAACAGCAACCTCGCCCGCCTGCATCTCCGTGTATAACTCGCAAGGACACCTTACTGTCGACACCTGGCCCGCCGGGAGCGACCGACAGAGCGTCGCGGCCTCGAGGACCTTCACGGCCATGCCTTCATCCATTTCGGTCGATGGGCGCGTCGAAGGTCTTAACCTGGTGGTGAAGAACGTTACGATCCCCGTCTACTTGCCTCCCTCTCCGCAAGCCTACCTCAACATCTCACAACAGAGCTACTCCCAGGCCAAAACCTTTTCAGTGACCCCCACCCGAGTCGGTCCTGATTATGTCCCCGGTGTGGGGATAACCCCAACAGCGGGATGTGGAGGCATCTTCCTCACCGACCCTCTCCCCGGGGCAAAGGTGAACATCCTGGGCCTACCGTGCTCGCTGCTGGTACAGTCGGCGTCGACAAATACCATTACGGTCTCCGGCGATCGATCTCAATTCCTCGGCCAGCCAATCCAAATCCAGGGCAACGCAAAGCACCTCAATTACCAAGTGCAAGGGTCATCCTATGCGATCGGTGAGGGAAGCATCACTGTCTTTGGCGACAACGTGAAAACCGCTACACCCACTCGCTCATCGACTTCTTCATCCTCTGTCAACTATACCCCCGGGGCCATCTCAGGTGTCTCTGTAAGAGGCAACCTACCCGCCACCCAATTCACCATCAACTCTGCTCAAGAGTACCTCTCGATTGTTGCTACGGGGATAAACAACGTCTTCCAAGTCAGCGACATATCGAAGGTGAACCTTGTGAACATCAGCGGAGGTCCTGGGGAGGACTTTGCCCAGTTTGTCTTCAAGGTCCCCGCTGCTGACCCCGGCGTCGCGCCGACCACTCCGCAGCTGGTGGCTACGGTGGGGATGACGATTGTGCAGACGGTGCCGGTGAAGAGCGTGGTGACGATGCAGAGAGTGAACCGCATTGCGGCACTGTTCGAGGGACAACCTAACACGAGGTGTGACGTGGTGATGTCGCCAGGACAACAAGGCGAACGGCTCGCCGTGCAATACACGGGTGGAGGCGACGCGAACGTTAACGTGACATCCTGCGTGCCCGACAACGACTACCCCATCACCCTCAACGGAACTGGGGAGCACAACGTGTGGATAGGATCAGGCAACAAGCTCTCCGACTTGTTGTGCGAGGTGAGGGTTTTGGGGTCTCCCGACCCTGGCGCGGTGGACATAATCAACCTGTTGGCGGGGGACGAGACAAGGAACCTGCTATTTGACATGAGCCAAGGACGCCTTATCCTTAGCGACTTGAGCGAGGAGGGACAACCCTTGTTCTCTCTCTTCTATTCCGACATCGAGCGCCTCATCATTCACTTCAGCAGCTCCCCTACCGAAGTGCGTCTCTCCGCTGCTTCAAAAACAGAAGTCCTCCTCGCGTTCCCCGAGGCCACCCCGAACACAACATCCTCTGCAGCGATAGTCCGCATATGGGAGACAGTCAACACCATCTTGATCACCGGTGCTGTCAACACCCTCTCACTTGGCTCACACTCGAGTGAAGTGCCTCCCTTCACCTCCATCAACGCAATGGTGGCGTTCGCCCCCTCGGCAGCCACCGGGCTACAACCACCCACCATCGTCTTGAACTCTGCACTGGGCCCGCAGGCTCCCCAACAATACTTCCTGTTGGACTCTATGTGTCTCAATCCTGTCAACAGCACTCACCAGGTGCCTCCCATCGACACCTTGGCACAACCGACCCCCTGGATGTGCGGCCTCCTCCAGGCTCAAGGCTTCCCATCAGCCTCCTCCACCTGTCAAGCGTACACCAGTTGTCACTTCCTGTACACCGGCGGGATGTCCTTCAACATCTCGACTGGCGATGCGGCGGACTATTTCGAGGCCCGCAATATCTCCCGAGCCAATCCGGTGCACGCCAGATTCGCCGGCGGAGATGACGTGGTTGTCCTATCAGAAATGAAGGGGGATACTCAGCTCGAGTTGGGCAATGGGGACAACCGTCTCAACGTCACCGACCAATCCGGACCGCTCGCTGCCTCTCTGGGATCGGGCCAAGACTCTGTGTTGCTGACCTCAACAACAGGCACACCGCCCACTGATGGAGTGATGGCGGTTGTGTTACTTGGGGACGGTAACAACACCTTCACTCTGTGGCAACCGCAGATCGATGCGATGGTCGTGATGGGAGAGGGCAACGACACGGGGGTCATCTACCAGCCACAACGCAACATCACTTGTACTCTGGGAGATGGAGACAACACCCTCAACATTACCGATATCACCCTCGCCTCTGTCCTTGTAAACACAACCTCTGGCACGGGAAGGGATACATTCACACTCACTCGTGTGAGTGGCTCGGTGGTTGTAGACTCTGGGGGAGGTGACGACGTTGTGCTCGCTGATCACCCACAAGGCCCTTTGAGGGTCAGCCTAAACGAAGGGAGAGACAACTTCACTCTCCTGGCACCCATAGCCGGAGGTCCCATAGCGTTGGGTTTGGGCGAGGACGCTGATGTCGACATTGTCGACACATATTATGGGGACCTCTTTCCGCCTCCGAGCATGTTTGACCAGGGCGGGCTTGTCATCAAGCCGCTAGGACCCTCGCCCTCCTCCCTCATGCTACTCAATCAAGTTTATCAGGAGGACCAGGTGAGGCTGTTGAGGGGCACACTCGCAGACGTGACGTCAGCATCCTCCGGGCTTCTAATAACGATGTTGCCAGGCAACTCCTGTGTGGTCGAATGTCAAGTTCCCACCCCAAACTCGGTGGTGGTGTACGATATGGCCGATGGGTGCACCTACCGAGTTGTCGCGCTCGCATCAGACGCAACACTGATCCTCGACAGCCGCGGGTCGCCGATGGTGATTGGATGGCAGCTTGATGTTGTTCTGCCCAACATAGACAACGGCGGGATCATCGAGGTGCTAGCGAATAGCGGGACCCCAGGCATCGTCAACCTGACACTCCCTTCAACCCACAACGTGACAGATCTGTGGCTTCACGACTACGGCACTCCCTCCACGGCCACTCGCAGGGACAACAACTACAAAACTCACAACACTCAGCGCGACGGTTGTTCAGGTGGAGTGGTTGCAGCGGGAGGGCTACTTGTACGCCTTCAATGCGTCGATCATGTGCTCGTTTCATCCGCCGGGGATAAGGTGGATTTGGTGGTGGAGGGGTCCCCCAATGGTGCGGATGTTGTGGCGGTGCTTTCAACGCAGTCAACAGTGAACATACAGAGCCTCGATGCCAATATCCTCGTTGTTGGGGGTGCAGTCAACATGCCAACCGAAGTCACAACACACGCTCACGATTCAGGCGCGCTGGTGGCCATACTACACAGCCCCTTCGCAACCGTCTCCACCCCAGCTACAACAGAGCACTCTGTGGTGGCGTATGATTCTGGGTGCCTTCACTTCCCGTCTCTCAGCCCCCCTCAGCCCCAAGTATGGTCTCGCTGGTTCTCCAGCCAGATGGACGCATGGAAGGTCTCCTCTGACCTCAGAGAAAGACAGTGCACTCTCTACACCAATGCAGTGGACTCGCTGACTCTCACTACTGCACACCGCGTGCACATCTCCGGCTTAACTCAGCAGGCAGTTCTTTTGAACCTGATGGAAGATAGTCAAGTGACTCTCAATGACACATTTGGCACTCCGGAGGCCTGGACCTACATCTCCCTCTCCGATGACTGCCTGTACACCTACAACACCAACACCAACACTAGCTCTTGGAGACTCTGCGTGCTCCCTTCGCCCGTTGTCGCGCCGAGTGTGAATGTGAGTGTGTTGCTCCCAGCAGGATACAGCAACACCACTCCTAGTCACTTCGCGTTAGAGTGCCCTAAGGAGCCCACCCCTCAGGCTCAATGGATGATCGGCTACCCTCAACAAGGCTCTGCGAGCCAATTGGCTTGGAGTGGCAAATCCTGTAACGGAGTTTTGATTGGCTCCGGGGCGAGGGGGTTGTTGCCCGCTCTATTGGAGATGCGCTACGTCGAGCCCGATATGAACGTCACGCTGGCCCTGTACGGCTTAGATCCCAAAAACGATCGCGACATAATCGTCACCTCCGACGGTGGGTTCACCTGGTTCGCCGACTTCAGCAATCACACTGCGAATTCTTCCGATTGGCAGGGAAAGCTATTCTACCGACAAGATCAAGTCCTCTTGAGAGGCGAGAGGTCCTTGCGAATCAGCGGCAACAGCTCCAATCGTATTTCAGTGCCTGAGCCGCTATCCAATTCCTCGAATATGGCCATCTCGCTTGCACGCGGTGCGGAGGTGCTTATCCCGATATCCAATAATCTGCAAGGGTTCTATCTGGTTGGCTCATCTCCGCAGTTCCATGCGGTGGATCACACGGTCTCACCTAGTGGTGACAAGGAGAGTACCTACTTCCTCCTCCCTAGCAGTCAATGCACCATTCAATCATGGGTCGACATCTCGGTCTACGGCGGCACGCCATGCCCCGCATCGTCCTCCGGCTACTCTCGGTCTCTCGTCACCCTCGCAACCGAAACTCCGTTCCAATGTGAATCTGATCTGATCGTAACTCCTGGATACGACGCCCCTGTGACGCAAAACTCCAGCACAGCAGATTACTCCGTCATCGTACCCACCGACACCAAAGGGTTCCTTTGGGTAGCCTACCTGTTCTCCGGTACCGCCCAGGTGGTTCTCTGGGCGCAACGGCGAGCGTTGTCGACAGGGTGGGTGTTCATCCTCTTGACCGCGGCGGTGGCTGCCCCGCTGAGTGAGTCATATGACGGAGAGCGCATGATAGAGTTGCGCTCGCTGGGCCTGCAAGCATACGACCTGGTGTTCAACTTCTTCGGATCGTTCCCGCACGCGGGCAGCTCATGCGGAGAAAGCTCCCGCCACTCCCATTCGTCCGTCGAAAGGCATCTCCAACTCGTCCTTCTTGGGTGGCTCCTCTTCGGCGGGGTGTTCATGATGTTGTTCCCCACCAGCAACGCTGCTGAGGAGGAGAGCAACAACAACAACAAGTCGTCGAAGAAGTGGAGGTGGAAGTGGAAATACTGTGCATATATCGCTTCGAAGCATTGGAAGTTACTGTGGGGCGTCACGGTGTGCTTCATGCTGCCTCCGTTGCTGGTGCATGTCGAATCTTGGATGTATGTCATCATCTTCCTCACCGTGTTGGTATTTCAGGGTGTTGACACCATGTGGAGCCGCAGAGGAATGCCACGGCAGGGACACTCGCAGGAAAAGGAAGGGGAGGGTGAGGAGGAAGGAGGAAACGATGGCGAGAAGGAGAGCGAGAGCGACAGGTCCACGTTCCCCTCCCGGGAAAGCACTCAAGAGCGACCGTTCTCGGGAGAAGAAGAGCACGACAACCTTCTGCCTTCCTCTTCCGTTTCGGAATTCGAGAGCGAGGGACCGCCGAAGCCCAAATCGCGGGCGATGAGGGGATGGCAGGAAAGGTGGGGGCAGGTCTACATATTCTACGTGATAGTCATCGTGGTGTCGACGGTACTCCGGTTCACGGACCTCTCCCCATGGCTAGCTCTGTTTATTCTACTCCTTCATTGGGGCTTGTCTGCCTTCTTCAATATTTATCGATGGCTGCTCGGCGAACGACTCAGACGCGAAAGGATCCTCGAAGACGAAGGCGCCCGTCCCACCAATGCCAACGTGTTGCCTCTCTGGCTGATGGTGCTACTCTCCCTCCTATGCTCTCCGGCGTTGACTGTGGTGCTCCTGAGTGTCCTCTGTGCAATGTTCTCGCTCGATGTGGACGGGTGGTTGAAGGCTCTTTATGCCCTCTGGGCATTCGACTTCATCAGCTGCCTCTTCCCGTTAGCCGTTTTCTTCGAGGGACTCTACCGCCGCTATTGGAAACCTAACTACCCAGGAGACTCGACCAGAGGGCCAGGCCAGTTGCTACCACCTCAGCTCTCGGGACATGTGGAAGTCGAAGTGCGAGAAGGATACTACAACTATCGTCTGATAGAGGAGGACAGCGATGGAGATTCAGTCACCGTTGCAGTGTACAGGCCAGGCAGAAGAGTGCTGCAGCACAGCACGAATCATATTCCTCACATGTAAAGTTTTTGCATAGAAAATAAGTTGTTTTTTATTCTCTATGTGGGCGAGAATGGAAAGAGTTCAACACATCATCCCATGAAAGGTCGGAACGCAAGCGGTAGATAGCAGGAAATTTGGGTTTCTTCGTTGCAGCCAGGAAGCCATGGTGCTTGAAGCTCACAATATCGCCTTCTTGCGGCTTCCACCTCTTCACAAACTCCCCTGTACCTGCAGATGCAGTAAATCGAACTCCGTTTGGCCTAAAGGGGGAAGAAGGGATAAAATCCGATTAGGCAAAGGGAACAGCAGATGAAGGGTTGTAATTACATCTCGCATTCCCATTGGTGAGGACCGATGCATTGGACCACCTTTGCCTCAGCGTCTCTGAATTTCTATAGGCGTTTTGAGCATTAGGATATGGGGCGTCCCTTTGAAAGTCGTGGGGGTACCTTGTGCTTGAGAAATGCTGGCGAGCGGCCAGGCTGTAGCGAAGCCCTGGGGTCTCGTAGGATGATACCTTCACCGCCCTTATCGATGATATCCTGGAAGTAGCTCTCCATGTGGGCTACATCCCTGCATTGCACTTTAGGTGCCACTGCTATGTATTTGGCATTTTGCGATGCATTTAATATCTCCACTGTATGAAGAAAATAAAAAAGAAAGATTAGATGGGCGAGAGAGAGAGAGAGAGAGAGAGAGAGAGAGAGAGAGAGAGAACATATTTTGTTATATACCCATATGGTTGTAGCGATCTTGATAGCTTCCTTTCAAGGTGGGTACGTCGAATACCATGTACTTGAAAGCGTCCCAATTCAACTGTGAGACGTCATTCTTATTAGACATCCTTAGAGCCTCTTGAAAGTTATCGCGACCAAACCTAATTGACAACGGTAACTAAAAGGAATTATTTGTAAAGATAGATACCATAATTCGCCATCCAAGAATAGGTCTGTTGGCATGGTATCTATGATGTCTTGGGGGATGTTTATTGTGTGTCCTCTCCTCGAATAGAATGCCCGCTTTTCGGGATTCCAAAATCCTCGCACGCCATCATATTTCTCAAACATCCACCTTTGTTTTTTGTTGAAACCAAATAAGGTGAGGATTATTATCTATAAATAGGCTCCTGTACCAGTCCTTAGGATTTATATCGGAAAGCGTGAAGAAGCACGCAGCGGTAGGCTCTCCTATGCCCTCAACATGCGGCGTCTGTTTCGCCAGAAATTCGGCAGGAATCTCTTTTGGTATTGGGGTGCCTCCAATTGGGCGACCGACAAGAAGGTCCGGCCGTACCTCCGTTATTGTAGCAGCCAGACTATGAAAGAGAGGGAAGGGGTGAATATTATTTTAAGGGGAGAACGCGATAGAATACCTATCCTTGCTACCATCCCACCAGCAAGGGACAGTGATCAGCGTGATACCTTCAGCAGCAGCTAACGTCTTCTTCATGTCATCCCTCTCCTTGATTTGTTCAAGAGGTTTGAAGTTGTAGTCCGAAGTGACAAAATGGTGCTTGTCCTATTACATTATATTTTAGCAATAAATCGTTATGAATGAAAAAACATTCAATGCCACCATACCTGATATTCAAATGCTAGCTGCAGAGAAGGAACATAAATATCCAATTCCAAGAATTCTCCTGTTTGCGGGTTGTGCAGCCCGGCTTCCTTGCGTGCGTTTGTGCTGAGTTCAACATCCTATTAAATAAAGCATTTAGATCCCAAAGAAACTAAAGTAAAAAAAATAATGTGGCAAAAGAAGCTTTTACCGGTAATAGGGCTTTGATGGCCTTCTCAAGCCTTCTCTGTTGAGCATACCTGCCCTTTAATAAATAGAGTTTCTCCCATGGATAGGAAGGATATTTTTCCTCCAACAGCGCCGCCAACTCGGGTTTTGTCACTCTGCTCGAGAATCCCAATTCCCGCAAGTCTGCCAATGTTACCGAGTACCAGTCCTCTGGCTATTCTCATCTTTGTCAGTAACCAATCACAAAGAGAGAGAGAGAGAGAGAGAGAGAGAGAGAGAGAGAGAAAGAGAGAGAGAGAGAGAGAGAGAGAGAGAGAGAGAGAGAGAAAGAGAGAGAGA
>ERZ778026.1469-NODE-1469-length-29620-cov-20.692102_pt1 | contig 29620 bp, 40 predicted proteins | sample MGYA00375756_ERZ778026 | MGnify/ENA primary metagenome ERZ778026 (study PRJEB29350, sample SAMN05389820) | bioreactor metagenome | isolation source: Ammonium sulfate bioreactor | place: South Africa: University of Cape Town | collected 2014-02-18 ... | reverse complement strand
ATCGCGCAAGGTGTGGTCGTTGACTTTGGAAGCAAAGGTAACGGGATCGATGCAAAAGAATTTGAATTCCTTCACCACTCGTTCTCTCTCTAGATGCTTCGGAATGAACAGTTCCCCTGTGCAAAGATTAGTCCAACACCAAAAGCAAAGAGTTCTCCATTTCTATCGATGAAGATGCTCTCTCTCTCCATCTTTCGCCACTTTAAATTTTTCACTCAGCAGCGCACTGAAGAAGAAGTTATCTCCATGAGGGTGTCCCTAGTGGTCACGCGGTGCATGGCCCACCTACGTTTAATTTCACGATGCCATTTCCTTCCATCCTCTGCTGCTCACGGGTCCCGTTGTCGTCTGGTAAGGGATGTAAAATTGTTGCGCACTTTGTGTCTTTTTGAGATTTTGTTGCCAAGCGTGCTTTCATTCTCAGCCAATGGTGGCAAGTTCTACACCCATCTCTTCCAATAAATTTTTTTCTTGCCCACAATGACCCTTCATGTTCGCTGTCTCTCACTCTTGCCACCCATCTATTCTTCTTAAATCCCCTGGGGGGACATGCTGTTATGTCTCGGGGCGCCATGAAATGTCAAAATGATCCTTTCCTCTGGCCCAGGTTTAGGAAGGGAAGAGGTGGGAGCCGCTGCGATTCTAACCCCTGGGGATATGCTGTTGCGGATTGATGCGCCAGCCGATGTGACAGCTCCCGGGAGATGGAGGCCCCGGGTGCGAAACCGCGCGTCCTGGAGGGAACGGACCTGCATCCCCATGAGATCTTGTTCCTCTTGTATGCAAGAGACCATGTTGCTCAGCTGGCGTACCTGCGCAACCAAAGAAGCGAGAACGTCGCCAAGCTGAGCGGCAGGAGCATTCTCCGCGCAGCACGGAGAGCCGCTGCTCGTTGACCCGGCGGTATCCGTCCTTGGCGCTGATGCTGTTGGCGTTGCCTCCAACGAGGCTTTAGCGCTTTTTGTGTGCTTTTCCTTCTTGGGGGACCGTTTTCTTTTTGTTGGTCGGCCCGCTGACAACGGAAAGCTCGAGAACAAAGGAGAGAGGTGGCCAGGGTTCCCTTGTCTCAGGGGTTTTCCCTTGAGAGCCATCGCGGATCCTTGCGGTGGTTGCGGCGACGACGATGAAGAAGAGGGCGTGCTGCATCGGTGAGGCCTCCGGAATTGTGGGCAGGCTTGCTCTCGACTCCCCAGCTCAGTTTTTTGTTTTGTTGGAGTGGTGATCGAGTGGCTTTGTGCTTGACGAGAGCAACGGCCTTCTTGTTTCTTCCTCTGCTCGAGCATGTCGTCGTCGTTGTGCCCCAAGGCAACACATCGTCCGCAGGGCAGACCTCCCTCACACGCCCTGTGTTCCTTCCTGCAACGAGAACAGGCCCGCTTCATCCTCAATCGGCTACCGCACGTGTTTGGGTCAAAAGAAAAAGTTACCCATCATTGTTTTTTTTTGGGATGAAGAAAACGAACGAGGAAGTTTGCTGGTTATTTAGCAATCGCTGGCCGCAGTTTGTATCCCCAACCGTGTTTAGAAACAGGCCTATTTTACTCTCGACTTTACGTGATCGCACGCCTCGCGCAACGACCAGAAGGTATGTCGCAAGCAAATCTAACCAAAACGGACGCTAAACTTTTCGGGAAGTTTTTGATCAGATAACAGATTTAATGGACAATTTAGATTAGCTTGATCCTAGATTCTCAGGAACTGAGGGAGAAAAGAACACTGCGCTGCTTTGCTGTAGGCATCCCACCCGGGTACACGTCATGAAGTAATTTCTTCGAACGCCCGCAACGCACAGCCAGTTACTACATGGATGCTAAAGCGGTGGTGCCCATCAACGCAACGCAAGCCAAATGAACTCCGCTGAAAGGATTAAAATCCTCGATGTGGGCGGTTTCGACGGTGCACTGGCGTTGTTTCTTGGCGGTCCTGAGGAGCAAGAAAAAATCCAAGTGGAGGTAGTCGATACCGCTACCACAGGAGGGACGGGTATGCGCATAGATCTCGAAGATCAAACTTGTGCCATCGTCGTAGCTGTGGATGTTCTTGAACACGTTCCCCCTGAACAACGCGCCGAGTTTCTAACGGAGTTGAGCCGAGTTACCCGAGAGTTCCTCATCCTCAACTTCCCCTCAAGTGGAACGAAAGAAGCCCAAAAGTTGGTTCTGGATCTAACAGGAAACCAATTCGTCAAAGAGCACGTGGAGTACGGACTGCCCGACTATCAAGAGGTTGTGAAGGAGATGCAAGCGAGAGGATTCTCAACGGATCTTGTTGCCCATTACGGCAACGCGGCTGTCTGGGTCAGCCAGTTCGTTTTAGCTCATACCTCCGAACAGGCTAAGGCGACAGCATCATTTTTGGTTCGTCAGCACGCCGACGAGAAGTCCGCAGTGCCCCTCTACGATTTGATTCGTTGCCAGCGCTTCATTCCTTGAATCCTTCCCCCCCCCCCTATTTATGGAGATAAAGGGAATCCTTTTTTAGTCTGGCTTTTTACTAAGATATGTTACAAGATGATGCATAAGAGGTAAGAAGCAGCTTCACAGTCTTGCTGCCCTTACCGCTATTCAAATGTGGCCAAATGGCAGGTTAGAGTAGGTGTCATTGTCTTCGTGAGGCAAGTGTTTGTCGTCGGGAACATTCGAGGCTCCACATTGCGGTTATGATGAATTTGGAACCGTTCATTCATTTAAAGAGCAACCAAGAAGCACACCCGCCTTGCGTTTCATTTGATCTTCTTTTTGATAACAAAAACATCCAAGTTAGCTTCCACCACACTCGCATCACTATCCCATTCTGGAATCGAATGATGGGTGTTGGGTGTGTTGTTGTTTATTCTTTCGCTGTCCAGACCACACGGTGACCAACGGTCGATTTCTCAAAACCGAGGGCCGGGCCAACGATGTCCTCAACGCACGCAGAGCAGACCATCAGCTGGTTGATGTTCGGGAGCACCATGGGTCCACCGTCGGCGGGGTAGTTGTCCAAGCAGCTCGAGCACATGAGGCGTTTGCATCTGTAGCACTCTTCGTGCTCGCAGTCCTCATCGGGGTCAAAAAACTCTTCGCAAAGGAGACACCTCTCTTGCTCAGCATCAGCTCCCGGGGGTTCTTGGTGGGTGTCCTTTACAGACGCGGACAGGTCTCGAGTGCTATCTTTGAGAAGGCGGCGCCGGTTCTTCTCTTGCATGCGTCGATGTGTTTCACTTGCTTCTGCCTTTGTCAATGTGCCAGCGATTCTCTCTAAATAGTTGCACTCATGATGCCAAAACAAAAAAGACGTCGGACCGAAAAAAAACACAAAACTATGCTATTGGCCCATGGACTTCGAAGTACTTCGCTGCAGCTTGAAAGATAAAGCCAAAAAAAAGCCAAGCCCATTTCAGTACGCTATGGGTTTCCTGAGGAGGGAGAAGGGTCAGGACCCTTTTGCCCTACAGGCGACCCCACCCACTGCAGGCCACTGTCTCCTAACTACCCTGTGTGAACGGAGTAGCATAGCAGTAATCTTTCATTTTGTGAATGAAGTCATGATTATCCACCATCAACAGTAACGGTTAAAATGCTGCCACAAACAAAAATGCCTACCTACAACTCCGAACACAGTTGTGAAGAACAGTTTTGGTGTTGTTGCCTCCAGTGGGCCAAGAAAGAAATTTCCCCCAAGTCTGCAAAGGAAAAAAAAAAAACCAGAACAAGCGAAAACTGCCTGTCCGTCCTGGCCAGCCTGTCCACACGTGCGCATTTTTAGAACAAGCGCGAAGAGGATGCACGCCTGGCGCGGGGTCAAGAACACTCGAAGGCCTTCCAAAATAACAAAGAGGTGTTCGGCTTTGTAGGTTGGCAATCCTCCCAAACTTGTGTGATCTGCAAAAGCGCCGAACTCAATCAAAACCACTCTCCCTTCCTGTAGATGCAAAGCGAATTATTATTATTTTGGGAGAGGATCGATTTGATGAAGATGCTTGCTCAAGCGGTGTGAGTTACGATGTTTGCAAAGAAGGCGAGAAAAAGGGGCTTGTTCTAGTCATAACCAAAAAAAAAAAAAAAAAACAAAAACAAAGGGGGGGTCAAATGCTGAGCAGCTTCACGGTGGCACCCAATAGGCCCAAGATGTCGGGATCAGTCTCAGGGGTGGGTGGCGGAGAAACATCCTCGCGAAGGTGCTGGACCACAAAGAGGGAGGCCGCCTTGATCACGCCCTCCCAAAGGACGTCATCGCGGCGCACGCGATAATATGAGCTCCTCTGGGGTGTCCACTCGTGAAGATAGCCTTCGTCAACTCCCACCGCTTGTATCTGGGCATGAACCTGCAACAGGTATTCAGGATGCGGGGGATTCATCAGCTTGCCGCTCACAGGACATTTGGCTTCATAGGTAGCAACAACGGCACCCTCATTCTCGGGGTCGATCACAAGTCGATCGGGACTCACTCCGAGCGAGAAGGAATCGTAATACAGAGGCCAGATGCCGGTCTCCGTCAACACAAAACCCGAGGAGGCGCAACAACTCTGTTGAAACTCTTGAGCGGCATCTGCTTCATGAAGCCTGCCATATTCGAAAGCCGTTTGGGTGCCCTTGCCTTCTTTCTTTGGCGAGGAAACCTTTTTCTTGGCCCGATACAATTGCAGCCTCGTGTGAAATCTGCCCAGACCGAGGGCGGGACCCAATTCGGAGGCGGTGAGATCGAAATCCTTTCGCGCCTGCAACCATTCCTCGGTGCCTTGCTTGAGCGACTTGTAATGCTCTGTATCCTTTGGACCACGTTCCATGTTATAGAAAGTTTCTCCAGGCAAGTCGGTATGTATTTATATTGCTCTATTTTTCTATATGCATTCCTAAAGTATGAGATTTTATTTTTTTTTTATTTTTTTTTTGTTTTTTTAAGCAAATTCGAACACATATAAATAGAGTCGCAGCGCCGCTAAAACAACATCCTCTCGAGAGCCGAAATGGAATCTGGGAACACCGACAAAGATGCTGCTGGACAAGCCAAGGATGCTCTTGTGTTATACGAACCGGGTGAGGAATCAGGAGAAGGCAAACGCTGGATCTTGTTGCATGTCCTGCTCGAAAGATCTCCTTTGGAACCAACAGCGGATGATGATGGCTTGCTGAGATTGTCCAACAACTTCAACGACTGGTGCAGATGGCGAGACGAAAATGCTGGCGTCGTGACCGGAACCATCATCTTTTCCGAAGCGCCGGACAATCCGAAGGACATGCTTATCGATAGCCTTTTCATCGAGAAACCTTACCGACGACAGGGATATGGCAGGCGGCTGGTTGAAGGGATGAAGACCGTGTGCCGACAGAGAGGACGCTCGCGCATGCTGGCTGCCACCCAATTCAGGGCCAAGGCCATGCCTTTCTGGATGGCGATGGGTTTGCAAAGAGACCTTGAGACAGGAACACCTTTTATCCCAGTGGTCTCCTCGTCCTCAGATACAAAATGAGTTGACCAGTGTTTTTTATTCTCCTTTTGGCGAAACCCATCCGTTTTTTAACCAAGAAAGAAGAGATCATTGCTTTTTGCTTGACCGTAAAAACTTTTTGCAACAATTAATTCCTTCCCCAGTCTTTGCTAAAGGTGAGAGAACATTTTCTTTTTTTTTTTTTTTTTTTTTTTTTTTTTGTGGGTTGGGGAAGGGAGGTGACACCAGATGAGGTATATCGCCAAAGGGGCATCTGTGGCCTTATCTCGGTTGAGGTGTCGAAGTAGCTTCATGGAAGTTGTGCATGAAATCCGGGGAGAGAAAGCTTTCAAGATGGCGCATATCCTAGGTTGGTCCACCTTTTGAGTGCGCCTATACGACCTTGTTCCGGTCGCCCGCCTTGTGCGAAAAATTTTTTTAACTTTCTCAGACCCAAAAAAACGAGGCCTGAGGGGAGTAGTACCCCAATCAGACCGATATGTTTAGTCAGCCTGTATGCGATCGGGTGCCCCCTCTATGAAACTTGTGTGCTTCCAGAAAAGGTGATCAACCTGCGGTCTCCTCGTCAAGGCTCCTTGAAGAACCCCAGAGCCACTCTCCAAAACGCTCATTCGGTTCTTCCGGATGCAGCTTTGTGGTTCTGTGAACATACTCTGATGAGCCTCTTTGTTCATTGCTTCGAAAATAAATCCGGTCCCGGATAAAACAGAACGGGCATTCAAGCAGAAAGATTTATAAAAAGGAGGGAGGCATAGAGCTAGTGGACTCAGTTTTCAGGAGAAAGCTTTGTTAACAGAAGAAGTATGCAACCTCTTTACGGTGCTTGAGTGGAACCAAGTTCAAAAAAAAACAGAGCACATCAGCTCGGTAGTACTCCACAAACGCTATTCCGTACCACAAAGTGGGGACGGGGTCATCATGTTCACGCCAACGCCTGAACAATTTCGCCTTGCTCATTGCACGAGCGCAACTCATCGGAGGCTTTTCTTTGGTCTGTTGTTTCAAGGCAGCGTCATCGGAACCGAGGCGCGAAAAAGAGAGAGAGAGAGTTTTCAATCATCAAGATTCACTCTTTGGTGGTCAGCAGCAGTCGTTTGACAAGCTGTCCTTTTTCTCCACCGACATCTATCCCCCGTTGCTCAGCCAACCTTCGCAGCTGCGAGAAGGGCATCCCGAATAGATACTCTAGGGTAAGAGGCTTGCCATGCCCTTGCCGCTGTGTTTGCATGTGAATAAGTGACACGGGGGGGGTTAAGGATACCTTCTTGGCTCTGTGAGCTCTTGGTTTGGTTGGGAACGATACACGGATTTTAGAGGGCAGCTTCGTGACAGCTTTCATCTCAGCGCCTTCGTTATTCTGCCTTGGATGCTGCATTGATTCTCCAGGAGGATCGGCGGTGATGTGCACCTCAGCTTTTTCCGATTGCGAGGGCATCGCTTGCCCATAAGCAGGACCTCGAACCCCAGGGGTGATTGTTTCTTGTTGATGAATGACAGCTGGTGGTGAAGAGGTGGCCGCGAAGAGGTTCGAGGGAACGGGATTCCATGGCACGAGCTCGGTGGTGTTTCCATCGGTTTCCGTGGCTTCCCCGGACAAGTCCTCGCAATTTGATCGCACAAGACTTTTGCCCTCGAGGGAGAAAGGGGTATCTCCGCCTTCCGCTTCCGTAGTTCTTATATTTCTATACCCGTTGTAGTACGAGCTCTCTTCTTGCACGGTACTCAATTCTTTCCTTGCGTGCGGCAAAGCATCTGCTTCCTCCGCGACTATCAGTATTCTCTCACAGGGAGCGGGGCAATCAAGAGCAACATCCCATCGAGCCAACCTGAGATCAACCTCCTCCCCAGCCGGGGGAACGGGAAGCGGCGAAGGATTGGAAAGCTCCTCTGGCCCTTCCGCATTAACAAGAGCCTCTCGAATGGGTTCCTGAGTGGCGATCCCGCGGCATTCCCTGGGTGCCACATCTATAAGGTGAACTTCAGCGGGACGGGGCTCATGCTGAAGGCGACGCTTTTTAAGCGCCAAAGGACCTCCCCTTGGGGATGTGGCTACCCTTTTCCTTTTCCTCGGTTGGATACCACCCACAGCGCGCTGCGATTGCCCTTTGGGTGATGGTGGTTGTTTTTGTTGGCAGTTCGCTTCGAAACGAGATCGGGTAGCTGGAGGGATGATGACAAACAGCTCTTGCAACAAGTCTTTCAACCAACTCAACACCGCTGTCGAGACATCGCTCGGAAGCCCGATGTCCTTGTGGACCTCAAAGCAAGTCACCAGCCTTCGCAACAGACCGAGCATCAATTCTCGCATCGCCGGCGTCGTCAGTTCCGTCAAGAATTGAAACAGGTTTTCGTTTTCTTGACAACGATGGTTTACCAAAAGAAAAAAATTTGCTTAATCAGTTTCCCCCTACCTTGATGTCCCTGGGACCCCGCAAATGCTCCCAAACATGTGTCCATGCAAAGGGCACGCACCGCGTCGTCTCGAAAATCTTGGGTGAGAAGCTTTCTCTCTTCCCTGGTGTAGCAGGCAGCAAGGCGCGAAGGCTGCCGTTCTCGATAGGCTGTAGATGAGCTTCGTCTGCGACGGTTCTCTGACGCGCGGGGGGGTTCGAACATCTCTTTTCCTCGCCTTTCCGCAAAGCTTCCTTGCAAAAGCCGTTGCACAGTTTCCTTGTATAAAAATAAATAAATCCAAGAGTGCTTGAGGAGCGGGATGGGGGGCAAAAAAATATAAATATATACAAACAAAATAACCTACCGAAGCCTCAGTGAGAGAGGAAAACTGATACTTGGCGCATAACCATTTTTTCGGCATGCCGTTGCGCACATCGGCTGCCAACTCAGAAGGAGAGACGCGCAGCCTGAGAGGTTCCCGTTGGTTCGGTTCCTTTTGGATGCGGGAATCGATCAGGTGCGGAGGGATGTTGATCGGTTCCTGTTGTTGGGCACGAATCTGCGCCGCTTGGCTCTCCCTGCCTTTGTTGCTTTGTGTGCGCATCATGATGCGTGCGGAACCGTCTTCTGCTTTGCTCGCTTTCAAGTTTAGTCGTATTTACAAGGACTGTCGAATAAGGGGAATACACAATTAATACACCGTTTTTGGGGTTTATTCTTGCTTTTGAGCTCGCCAAATTAGAGAGAGAAAGTTGCGCGCAACGATAAATGAAAATGAAGATTACCAATTCCTGAAGTTGAAATTGTGCGCTCAATCACTCAGAGACAAAAATTGCCGGCCGATGTTGTTGTTGTATGCGAGCTTCAGGCCCAGAAGATCTTCTGAGTTTGGGGGCGCATGTTTTTAACGCTTTACATGTCACAAGATTGGCGGTGCGATTAGTGGCATAACGCACACTTCGGGCCCAGGAGTTCAATTTTACGTGGCAATAGAAAGTCTCTCTCTTTACATGGTAAAGTTGCTTTACAAGGCGGTTTGAAAAGAAATCATATCATTCGCTAACCGTACAAATACCAATAATTGTTCAAATTGGGGGGGGGAAAAAAAGGGACAGGCGGAAGGAAGGAAAGGCCCAAAATGTACCCCAGCGGCGCCGCCCCACCCGACGCCAAGACTCGGGACAACAACAACAACAAGCACACAGCAAACTTTTTGCTGCACCCACCGGAAAGATTGCTGCTCGACGAGCGGCGGCCATCGTTATCGATGGTCTCGCGTGTTCATCCAAAGGGCAATGGAAGACCCGCTGAAGAAGGCCATGCAGCGACTCGCGTGCGAGTGATGCCGCAAGAAATCCTCGCCGACCTGCGGGCAGGCATGCCTCGAAGATTCCTGATCGCCAAGTATCGTCTCCCTCAAAAAGGGTCACAGGTAAAAAAAAAACTCATTTTTTAACAAGAGAAATGAAAATACTACAAACAAACGAAAAACAGGAGCTTCTTCAAAAGGCTGTCCAACATAGCACCACGCCACGAGAACTCAGCGAATTGTTTGACATGGTGGACGGAAGAGCTTCTGTGTACAAGCAAACTCATCCTTCGCAACTCTCGTTATGCTTCACCCGAGAGGAACGCAGATATCTTGTCAAAGATTTTCGTGACGATGCGGTTCGTGCTTTGTGTGTTGACGCTTGTTTGTGTGCGTCCACCGAGAAATCTTTGGTGCAACAACAAGCTATTGAAGGTACACCAAAATTATGTTCCCCTCTATGGTCATCTCTTCCCTCAAACCTCAAAAAAAAAAAAAGATATGAACACATATCTCATGACGTTGCCCGAAGAAACTCGCAACATGATGTTGAGCCTTTTACGAAAGATGCTTGCGTGCTTTGAGGCGGCCGGCGGAGACAAGGTTGTTGGTCTTCCGAGCGAGGTTTCCACCGCGGTCGTCACGTGGCTCAAGCAGCTGCTCGAAGACGTGTTTGATGAAGTGCCGCCGCCTCTGGATAGACGCTGCAGCTCTGTTTCAACGACTTCAGATGAGGAGGAGGAGGAAGAATCTGAAGTGGGGCGACGTGAGCGCAAGTGCGTTCCTCCCCCCCCCCCACAAGTGATTTTTTGTTAAACAACCTAAGCCTAGTTTCTGTAGACAATCGTGTCCCCACTGCTCGATCACGACGTCTTTTCATCACTCAGCCTATGCCATGAGTGTGCCAGACGGCATTCATCAAGAAGACGACGACGACACACTCGAGTGTGTCCCACGCAATAATGGCGAAGAAGAGTTGCCAAGCATCGGCCGAAAGAAAACGGAGGAGAAAAGAAACCCGGCCAAGACCTCCTCTGTCCCCATCAGAAGGGGGCAGCGCAAGAGAACTCGCTCGGCGGTAGGTCAGGAATGGGATCTGCTGATAGCACTCAAACGACACAAGGCCGTGGAAAAATCGCAGCAACAGGACTTGAGGCGATGGAATGGAGAGTTTGATCAAACGAAGGCATCATTTACCATACACCGAGGAAAGAGAGCTGACGCTCGAGCGAATGGCTTGGTTGATTTCCGAGATGATGAGGCGGATTTTTAGAAAAGCAAAGATCCTTTTATGCCAGGTTGCTCTTTTCTGATGACTCAGCAGATGATGATGACTTTCACCTCCACACAACAACATCGACCATATCCCCCAACAGCTCGAAACTAAGCGCACCAACAGATGCAGTCTCCTCCACACGAGAACAGAAACTCTTCAACATGTTGCACAAAATGGGATGACACACGAGGGAGATCATGATCTGAACGAAGATGGCGCATGCTTGATGATATGGCGCCGAATTTGCTGTTGAGAGTCTCTCGATTGCATTGTCTCGCAATATCTTGTTCCTTCCTGCATAGATGCCGTACCATCTGTGTCACAAGGTTTCCGTGGGACGAACAAAATGTTGTTGTTGGCCAGCGTCTTGATGTTGAATTCAAGAGAGAAAGGCTATCGCGTGCTTGTTTTACAGAATGTTGCGTTCGTCACGCTCGCGTTGTCGTCAACTTCTGGTTGTGCAAGCAGCAAAGGAAAACCCCACGTTGTTTGCTCTTTCTCGGACACCATGTCCGGCTTTTCTTTGCAAGATCGCAATGCCCTGGCTCAGGTTGATCAACAGCAACGACAGCGCCTCCCGTGAGTTGAGAGCGGGGAAGAGCAAGGGGGGGGGGAGCGTGTTCGGAGGAGATTGGAGACGACACAGTGGCTTGGCAAGCTTTGTGTGGGGATCCAAACGGCCCTACTCGCTAATTTGTTTCAAGGCAAGAATTCGCACAACCTAGAAGAGAGGGTGTTCTCGCTTCTGCAACCTGGCTCGCTGTGAGGTGAGCCGGACTCGAATACATTATGAAGCTTTTGCGAGAGGGAGAGTCAGCGGGAGGCGGTCCTAGGACAAGTTTCCCTATCTACACCAAAAGAGTAGCCTCGCCACCACAGTTGGGTGGATATGGACTGCCTCACTATTCTCAGTTTCACGCCGCCTTCGAGAATCAAAGGACTGAAAGACTGTTTGGGACATTTGGTGCGATTCCCATGTGACTCCGGCGCGTCTGGTACGCGAGATCAGGGACTACCAAAATCAATCCAACATTTTAGTTGTTTGATGAAATAAATGTCATCTAGCAATAGAAAGTATATATATAGAGAGATGCATTGGGTTTATCATTATTTGAAATCACTACAACAAGGTGTTGACACACATGTACAAACATTCTATCTGGCGCCAGACCACAGTGAAAGAGTGGCAGCAAAGGGCCACCTACTTGAACGCCAACGGCCAAAGGCAGGATACCCCCATCGTGATACAGAGCATCTCCTCCTCCCCGTTGAAGAGGAGCTTCGGAACTGGACAGGATGCCGGTGAAAATTTGAGGGAGTGTTCAACAGCGGCACCACTTGTGGAGGTGGAAGAACCGTCTCCAGAGCCTCCCAAGAAGGGAAGAAAGAGGATTCCAGAATGGACAGTGTGTCAAGAGTTCAAAGACATTTGGGGAAAATGGTAAAGAAAAATAAACCGCTTTCTGTTTCCCCTAAAAAATTCAGGCTTTGCTGTCTTTTTTGTTTTTTTTTTTGGTATTCGCAGGGGAGTGCAGGTTATTGTGCTGGACCAACACCGCCAAGCAAAATCGTATCCCCAGTGGAGGGCAAGCTCCGCATACTAATCAAGCATATCTCAGCAGTCCCTACTCTCTGGCGATAGTTATTACAAAATCCTGGGCGCACACAAATGTTTGTTGGTAAATTCCGCAAGGTGCGAAGGAGAGAAAAATTCGTGCACAAATGATGCTTCACTGCGCATGGAACGATGCTCCTGCTCCCCCATGTGCACTGGAGTCCGGCGGTGGTGACCCGACCTCGCTATCAACCACCGTTCATGACTTCCTTCCTTCATCTGCTGGGCAGGATATGCAGCGTGAGGAACAACGACTGCGATGGAAGCTGAAGCGAAACGGGGTGCTGGTGCGAGTGAGAGAACGCGAGTGGGTTGTCACCTCGCATCACCCGCAATCGATCGTCTACTCTCCCGGGAAGGGACATCTGGTGCTCAGATCAAAGATCCGCAAGAAGACCCTGAGCGTGAGGATCAAACAACGTGCAAGAAGCGCGGCATCATGAAGTGAGCATTTCGGTGTTTATGTTCTCTGGTACAAGTCTGCCTTTTTGTTCTCCATCCGCATGGGAACCGTTTCATGCTAACGGACTCAGCCGACTGACCCTCAGCTGCTAGTATTTGAGAACGGCTTCTCTGCTTCCAGGTTGTGTGATAAATTGCGCCCGCTTGTTCTTACGAGGGTGTCTTCGCGCCTCCTTTAAGGATTACTTCTACTAAGCGTGCCCTACCTCCACCGAGAACCAGCCTTTTCCAAGCCAAAAAAAGGAATGATTGTGTTTTTGTTGGAGCGACCTGTGTCTGATAGGCAAAGTTCCCTCCATCTCCGCGGAGCCCCAAAGACTTGCGATTCGGCACAAGGTGACTATGAGAAGCCATCATTGCATCTCTTACCCGTTCGCTGGTCAGCAAACTAAGACGGCTGTTCCTCAAGTTTCCCGAGAGTGCCGAGAAAAGCGACGCACCCCGAGAGGAAAGCCAGTCCCCATAGAAGCTCAGAGCTACCTACCATTCTGTGTGCTGAGCGGCAGAGAATGTTTTTTTCGCCTACCGTAACGCAGTCATGTTACATCTTGGAAAATGGGTAAACGCAGAGAATTCCCACAATTGCCACACTACCCGATATTCGGGCTGTCAAGGGCCACAGCTCGGCTCTCGGAGTAAATCCTTTGTGAGAGAAATGATCTTTGGGTTTCCGTTGTGCAAAAACCGGCTGTGTTCCCAGGCTATACACGTATAAACAGTACACACTATTTTTTCGGACACGATACTGCTTTCAGTAAACCATAGTTATTGCCCCAAACCGTATTATGTTCAAAGAACTTGAGGAGATTTTTTCTTCCGATCACTCTTTCCTCTGTTGTCAAAGCAATTTTGTGTACGCGCGAAAAAAGAACACCCTCTCCTAGGCTGTAAGAATTCCTTGTGGGGGTTGAATCTGTGACGCAATGATGTTCCACCTGACATGGATTGAGGATGGAGCAGATGGCAACAGTGGAACCTTGATGCCTACCTCCAGCCAAAGCCCCCTGCAACCACGCAACCTCTACGATCTCAACATCGCTCCTCCTGATGTTGATGAAGAATCACGACTGCGATCATGGAAGAGAAAGAACAACGGCGTCTTGGTACAGATCAAGGAAAACAAAACTACCACCACAGACCGTCGCCCTGTATCGGTCACCTTTTCTCGCCAACGCGGCAATTGGGTGCTCCGATCGAATTTCAGGAAGAGGACCGTGATCACGAGGACCAAAATTCGGCTACGCCCTCGGGTAAACGGAGAGCGTGAGAGCCCACTACCTCAGATGCCCGGACAAACCCTGCCCAATTCATAGCATGAGCCTTGTTTTCTAACAAAAAGATAAAAAAATGGATTTCGCAGCAAGAAGTTACTTTCCCCAAGGTGATCCGGCTATAAACGGGCAAAGATCCGTATAGAGTAGCTGTAGACAGTATTGTAAACGTCAAGATGTACAGTTTAATGTAGATTCTCTTGTATAGTGAATACTGATTGGACCGTAACATACCAACGATCCTGACTTGTGAACCATGACGCTATTCATACCGTAAGCTGGTTAAAGCGGGACACGTCAACAGCGGCTATGGGCAGTGTGGCGGAAGTTTACTTCCCCGCCTGAGGTGCTTACCTATGACGGATCTATTTTTTAGTCTGACGGCATTTATCTCCATCTAAACTAGTTCAGAAAATACACCAATATTTGTGAGGGGTGAAAAACGATTTTGTCAACACACAGCGCCGTTTTAGTTGCCGAAGAAGTTCTGAAACAGGTGTTATCTATCGATCGTTTATGATCCGTCAGTTCTTTTATCAGAGAAGAAACAACACCCAGCATCATAGCTACCCCTTTTAGAAGATATGTCCTCGTGCTGCGGTTCCCGTTGAGTCTCACCCATACCGTTAAATAGAACCCCGATGCCTCCGTTCAGCAGGTGGCCTCAAAGAAAGTGAAAGTGTTGCGAAATGGGACCACTCACCATCCCCTTCCTAAATACTGTGCGGCACAGCATCGGGCGCGAAACGCTATTTTTGCACAATTGATCGCATAGATATCGATTGGAAATGTGAGTTCATCAACGGAACGAAAGTATTGGGAAAGCCGAAGAGGTTGTTGAGATGTGTTTTTTTTTTTTTTTTTTTTATTTCTAACCCACTTCGAGACTTTTAGCGCAATTCGAACATCTGCAACCCCCCTGAAATGAAGTCGAGCCAGAATAGGTCACGGAGATTTCTTCTCCTTCGGTGCCTCGGAAGCCCCGTTCGGCAACCGGTTGCGCATAGATGGCTTGGAGGCCATGAAATTCTTTGCCCTCCTCGCGTGGCATCATTGAACGAGGCATTGTGAACCGCAACGCGGCGCTACAATTGTGATTGACCAGGCTCAAAGGGCCACACACCGCATACACCTTCGCTTCCATTGTTTCATTCCTCGAGGAGGGCGATGATGTTTTTCCTTTCTTCTGCTTTTTGTGGGCAACTTCCAGTAACGATGGATAGCCTTCCTTTCTGAGTTCTGCGACCTCTTCTTTGCTGGTCAATTCGAACAAGGTGCCAAAGAGATGTTCCTCCAGCAAAGGCGTCCCTTGTTTAGCTGATGCCTTCCTCCCACCGGTGCGCAAAAATATCCCTAGACCAGCTGCCTTGCTCTCCTTGGTGCGGATGGGGCTGGAGGGGGCCAACAACGCGGCATGATAGCGATACAAGGCCGCCAACATGTCGTTGGTGTTGCGGGAGTTGGTTGCCTCGCTGCGTTTCCGGCGACAGAAGGAAGGACCGTATTTCATTGGGTTTGCATGTTGCTTCACCAAGGAAGCGAATTCTTCTCGCGTCAACTCCCTCTCGAACACTCCTCTGACCTGAGGCTTCTCGAGGATGTGCCTCTTGAAAAATAACCAGTACCGTATCCCTACGGGGATGCTGTGGCGTTTGCGTTTCAATACCGTTGGCCCCAAGACCTTCAATTCCTCCATCCGGTCCGGACAACTTCGAAAAGAAACGAGAATCATTTTCATCCCTGCATGCATGCATGAAAAAACAACTGAAGAGACGAAGAAAAGTTCTCCGGCAGGTGGTAGGAAGTCCTATCGAAGCTCAGGACACCTGTTGCCTTAAAGGCGGTCTTCTCACAAATGAGGAAACAAGTTTGATGGGAGATCAACAGTAACTTGGGGGAAGATGGGGCAATGATAACAGAAAAAGGGTGCTGGGTTTGAAGCTATAAACATACAAAGCGTGAGGTCCAGCTGCGCAAAGATCATTTCTTTCTTCAAAAAAGAAAGAGGAGGTCAGTTGGGGCCTTTCTCCTGTGGCTTCACATTTTCAGAAAACACTTCACGAATCCACTGAACGGCTGTCTATAGTCATAGGCAGACCGAATCTGCCCCATCGTGGGGGCTTCCTCTTTTGGTGTTCTGAGGTTTAGCGTTTGCAGTTCTGCGATTCACAATGCAACTTCCGATACCACGACTACCAGTCTGAGTCCCTGTTGTCGTCTACTCTTCCTCCTTCCAAGAATTCCGGACGGAGAAATTTTTCTGTCGATGGAGGGAGGAAGTAGACGACTGTTTTTATTTTCTTGAAGCAACACATTGTTGCCAGAGTTCAATGGCCAGCTTTTTACAGAACACATCCCAGTCTATGTTCTTAGCAATGGCATAGCACTCATGGTAGAGTACATATGTGTTCCACACAATTGAACTGAAATGGAAGTCATCAAAGGAGTACCTCCATCCCTTCCTCCTGTAGGGCCACCCTTTGTTTGCAAGAAAGTGATTACATCAATCACAGCCATTGAAGAAGAGAGCATATACATCCTCAAATGGTGGCCTCTTCATCTCTCCTCCCTTTTTCTGGTACTTGAAGGCATTGGTCAACAGGTACTGCCTCCCCCTCTCTGGATCCCAATACACATAGGCTACTTCTTCAGTTTGCTGGTTCCATGCTACCACCCACTGACCTGGCTTCTTCACTTTCAATTGCAGAGGTTCCCAGACTTCCTGAAAGCGGGATGAATTGATGGCAGCCAGGTATTTGAATCCTTCCCCCCTCAACCATAGTCTTGATGCATCATCCATGTAATAGGCATCTGTCACCACCACAATCCCCTTTTTCTAAGATGGTGCTATTTGCTCAAGAGATGATTGATATAATTCCACCATCTTTGGACCTGAGTTTTGCTGCACTGGCTTGCAATTCAGCAGGTATGGTAGCCCTGTATACTTTCCCTTGATTACTGACTCTGTGATCCAATGGCCTTTAGGTGGGTCCTTGTTTGGCACATATCGCTTGTAAGGGCTCTTTCCTTCATATGGCTTCAACTTCTCATCAATATTTATCACCTCAGGCACCAAAACCAGTTTCTCACTTGCTAGGTTCAACTGCTCCACAGCTTTTGGGGGAATCCACAATTGATGGAGGCGGAAAAACCTGCTGTGGCCCATTGGATTCTCACCAAATACCTCTGCAGGTAATGGCCAGTTACTCCTCAATGGTTTTTTATGGGTTGTTTGCAGGTAGACTCTGACTGCCCAGTATTCTCTCACTTCTTCTATTGTTATCTGGTGCACTCCCTTCTGTCTAGTTTCATGTGCCTTTTCAATCATCCCTTCAACAACTGAATCAGGTGTGAGGGCCAGGAAGATATCAGTGCAGCTTGGCTTTCTTGGCAACCCCACTATCCCTCCTTGCTCTCCTGTTCCTGCCCAGCTGAACTCCCCCTTGGTTATCACCTTGAATCCCTCTAGTGGTACCCTCTTGTGGTCTGGTTTTGGATTTGCTTTTTGCTTTTTTCGCTCGTGCAGGGCTTCTGCGACTGTTAGTGTGTGCTTTTCTCCCTGTCTTCGCTTGCACAACCTCTGTACACTTATGTGCTGTGACATTTACGCAAGAAAGTGTGCACCAAATTTACTGTAAAATTTCTGCGTCCGGAATTCTTGGAAGGAGGAAGATAGGATATTGATTAGGCCGCCGCTACTTTTCTTCCCTCGAGAAATATATATTTTTTCTTTTCGCTGTCCTCACGTAGGGGAGAGGAACGCACGGCAAGAGAGTAAGGAGATTCTCTTGATCCTTTTGGGGGGAGGAGAAGCTCTTGAATTTCACCTTTCTTTGGTGAGTTAGGAATTAACTGGTCTTCTTTGAAGAAAGGGAAATATTCATAGGTTCTTGTCCCCTCCCGTTTAGTTTGGCATCTTAGACGGTTGCCATTGATGCAGGTCCACATTATCGCAAAAGGGCAACCACCTAACCCAGGACACTAAAAGAGTTGCCCTATATGGCTTAAGAGCTTAACATGGAAACAGAAAAAAAAAAAAAAAAAAAAGAATACCACCCAACTTTCCTGAGCCACCACGATCCCTAACATAAGATGAAGTCGTCAGGGTGTTTTTGTTTTTGATGTTCAGGTTTTATTACTCTCGCCACATATGGGCAGGGAGAAGAAACAACAATTTCTACTACTTCAAGATGAAGTATCTACAGGCTTCATTGGTGAGGAGAACTTGCGCGCTTTTTCTGCCTGCATCTTCTGTTTTGAAACCTATGAGCGAGCAACGGTGCGAGTTAGAGGGAAACCCAAGAAAAACCTCCTCCCTCATCTTACCACTTGTGCACAGCCTTTGGTTCGAGCGACAGCAGCTGGGCGATGTGCTTGCGCAGGGCGAGGTCGGGGCGGGGATCCTCGTGAAAGAATGCCAGTCCAGAAGATCTTTCTCGTGTGCAGCGAATCTTCTCCTCGCGACATTGCCACCACCAGGAGAAGGGCGAACGAGGAAGTTCGCTTGCGGTTGCAAAGGATCGCCGGATGAGGGGGAGATCGTCATCATTACCGAGTTGGCGAGAAGATCGAGGCCAGCAGTGGCTGCTGCGAATTGCTCGCGCAGGTCCACGAAGAAAGGATCGAGCGACGCAAAGGGGGCGCTGTACTCGAAGAGCGTTGTGCCTGAGCCTTGAGGTTCCTTTGCGCCCTCGAGAGGATGGTCTGGATCGGGAGGAAGGATGACTGTTGCCGTTGTTTCCTGTTTTTTCAGCTCCTCCTCCTCCTGATTCAGGAGAAAGGAGACAGAGTGTTTGTTCTGTTGCTCGCCCCGTTGCGCCATCGTCGTTCGTGGTTTGGCTATTATTTAGTTGTCGTCGTTCGTTTGTTCGGACATAGGAGGTGGGTTTACCATATGCGTGCTGTTGCCTTGCAATCGCGAGACATTCAATTGACAGGAGGATGGATTCTTCACCTCCCCACCGGTCGCTTCTTCAAAACATCTCCTCCTCCTCTTAATATAGGGGGGAAAAAAAAAAAAACTCTCGCAACCAACTGAGGGGGGGGGTGCGGTGCCACAACAGCCCTTGCGCCTCCTTCCCAGCTTGTTCTTGGAAACCTCTGCCATAAAAGAAAACGACGAAAGGAGATAGGGGGAAAAAAAAAAAAAAGACTCTACAACAGGGTCCTCTTCAAGTGAAATACCAAGAAGAGGGAGGGGACCACCTCGGGGCCTCGCGGTCCACTTGCGCAGAGGAGAAACAGTAAACTCTTGTCTTTCCAACGCACACCAGGAAACAAGCAAGAACACACCCACGGATATAATGAACGGAGGAGATGTGAGTCCAACCGAAAAGACTCCGGGGAGGCCTGTTGGTAGGGATGATGGATGCAGCGTGCAGTCTTTATCATCCAAGATGCCCAAGACATGACAAGAGGTACGCAGGAGGCTGTTGGCAACCAGGTGCGACTTGTCTCACACACACCCCAGCCTGATGTGTGGACCTCGTCAGCCAGCCCTCTAGGGATAGAAGCAAGGGGAAAAGGTGTTTCTTGAAACATAAGCCGCTAGATCTAACAAGCTTCTGGGGGAGGTGGAAAGGATGCAAGTCTTTGGAGGCGCTCCGCCATCAAAAAAAAAAAAAAAAAACCAAATTCTTGGAAGCAGTTTCACCGAAATGTGTGGCCGAGCGGCCGGGAGGCCGGGCCCCTTTGGTGGGAAAAATTTTTTTTCGTTTGACTTAGAAATTTTTTTTTTTGGTGGCACCCTCCTCGGGGGGGCAAGGGATGCTCTTCGGTTTGGCGCCCGGGTAAAGGGGAAGGGAAACGGCCTCCTCTTTGTGGTCAAAAGGGAAGAAAATCGCTGCTGGTCCTCTCAAGGGCCCGGCTGGCGGTGGTTGAAAGGGCCCGGCTACTGGCAGATGTGTGAAAAAGGGCCTGCACACCGTCAAAAAAAAAAACCCTCTCTTCTCGCACAAGATGAGTCCTCAGCGCGGAACCAAGCAAACTTTTGCCTTGTTTTTTGTGGTCCGTAGGATTTTGTGTGCGCGTCATTTTGAGATGAGTGTTTGATAAGATGGGCGGGCGCACGCAAAAAAATCAAACTCCTCGCACAACAAAAAATACCTTGGTTTTTTTTTCTTCTCCCCCCCCCCCAAACAATGTCTACATGCAACGCACCCTCTTCTGTCTGTATGCGTAAAGTTGTTCAATAATACATTTGAAGAGAGATAACATCCCTTTCCCAAAAAAAAAAACCCCCTAGTTGAAAGGAACTATGACTACTTGTGAGGAACCAGTCACCTCATCTTGCACATCCAGGAAACTTTGGGAAGCCAGTGGGATCGCTTACTCCCATTCCTTGCAATCGAGATTTTCCCAGTTCCTTTCATCCAAAATTTATGTTGGTGGGGTTTAACAAAAATGGAAGGGACGCTAATGATATCCATTGGGTTGAAAGTGAACACCATCACTGCCTTTGCAGTTCTTTGACCGTCGAATTCACCATCCGTCCCTAATGGACTTCACAGAGGAATCGAATGCTCTCCCGCCCCGCCCCCACGCTCGCTGTCCTATGCAGCCCGCAAGAGGAGAAACAAAAGCGTCAAGATTCATTTCGAGAAGGTCTCCATTAACGGTTCTTCAGTTCAGTCATCGATCGTGCTACTTGCGCGTATCTCAGGGAAAGCAAAAGCCCATTCCGGTAAGCCCGTGTGGCTGGCCCTACGCCCCACGGGAGGGAACCGATGCTAACGAACGAAGTTCCAACCGTTAAAAAAAAAAAAAATTGCGCTCGCTTTCCCTGCCCATATTGAACGATCAAGAGTCGTTCTCATGGTAAACTCCTTCACATTCGAAATTCAAACCCTCACCATGGAATTCACGCTTCCATAACAATAATTAAGTATAAAAGTTGTGTTTATTCAATAAATGTGCTTTTCCTTCTTCCTTTACTCCTGTCTTCTACAGCGTCTCCGTTCAATACGGATACACTGCCAGGGAGGAGAGAAAAATCGCGGTGTCTACAGGTTTTTAAAACAAATGGACCAAATTTCTTTGCGGGATTTGAATCGGCATCGGTCTAGGCATCATCGGTCGTAACTCCAGTATCACGCTATGACATACGTGTTACCAGCTCGCATACACGAGCTCTTGGGGGACACCAGGTCATCTACACGCAACGATAACATCAGGGAGTTTGCGCGAATCATACATGGCTTTCAGCTGCACAACATTACCAATATGGACAACACCCAAGCGGCGACAGAGCTCAACGATCTGGATCTACTTTACCAAGCTGCTGAGAATGCCTTTAGCACTGCGAGGTACTTTTTTTTTTTTTTTTTTTTTTTTTTTGCAGTTGTTTTTTCCCCTCTATCTCTCAACAAGTCATTGTACCTTAACGTGTGTGTACTCCATATGTCAGCAACACTACCCAGCATTGGCTCAATGCGCCACAACTGTATGATAAACTGCTCGTAGTGGAAAACGACTTCCGCTTCAGAGTGCAGCGGAACATCGTCATCCTGAACAACCAGCTCCACAACTTCAATATCCCTATCATGGCGGCAACGGGATACAATCTTGATAGTCTGTTTGCGTAGGGAGTTCGTATCAAGTATGGATATACGCTTGTGCCCGACAGTGTCATGTATACATGTCAATAGTTGTACCTAAACCCCCCCCCCCTCTTCGAAAAAAAAACACAATAAACCTACCGTGATGCTGCACAAGAGTGTTTTTATTAGCTTTCATTTCATATTGGCAAGGGCCTGAGCTTCCTGATGATGTAAGTGGGGAATGCGGAGTGTCCATATCCATAGGAAATGCAAAAACCGCCAAAATTTGTAAATGTATAGTGGAAGCCCTTAGACAGGTCCAGCACCTGCCATCCTCGTAAAGTTCCATTTTTTTCCCTTCAAATGTATGGGCCACACTCTCGGGGGAGGAAAAAAAAAAACTCTCATCATACCTTCTCCCCCCCCCCCTCTTCCAAAGAATCTCCCAATTGATGCAAACAAAACAAGCTGGAAGAGTTTGTCATGTATTTTTTTCTTCTTCTTCATCATTATTATTTGATACAACGTCAAAGAAGTTGGTTGCCTCTCTCATACGATGTTGAGCTCAGTAAATTGTGCCGTCAATTCCTCACAGAGATCTCTGGCGGCGGTGTTGCCGAGAGTCGAATAGCACTTGAAATGTTTCTTCGTGAAGAATTGGTTGGCTGTCGAGTCATGCGGGAACTCGCCGCAGCAGCACGAAACGGTGCAGAAGGGGCAACAGCAACCACTCGGTGGGTGTTTCAGCCTGAATTGGTTCCTGCTGCTCTTGAGGTAATACAGCATCGTATAATCGCTTGCTTCGTCATCATCATCATCATTGTTCTCAACATCCTCCTCCAATGTTGCTTCGTAGACGTAGTTGTCGTCTTCCAATACTTCCTCCTCCTCGTCTTCCACCACCATCCTTTCTCTTCCGATTGCTTTTTCCATGCTCTTTTCCTCATCTTGTCCCTTCCTCTCCCTGACTTTTTCTGGCTCCTCCTTCTCCTTCTCGCCGGATTCGTTTCTCCTTTCCCTTGCCTCCAGCATCTCCCTTGCAGTCGCCTCTCGTCTCATGGCGCGAACCAAGATAGGATTTTCCTGTTTCTTCCAGATGATCTTCAGGGTAAGGTGCGTCTGGTGCACCGAAAGGCTTTCCTTCTTGAAGAACTTGAAAATGTCTCTGTTTTCAGGCAGTTTAATCCACCTCCCTTCGATCCTCCGGCCGTCCTTTGTGGTGTGGGGCTTCTCCCATCTGAGGGGGATGTAGCGGTAACCCCTTTGCTCGATCCTCTCCAATGCTCGCTTTATATCGAGACACTCGTAGGTCGGGTCGGCCGCAACATCCACGACGACGATGGTCGAGCACCTCCTCATGAGGAGTTGTTCGACCCCGAGGTTCTCCAGGTGGCCGCCATCGGAGAGGTACAGGATGGGGGGAGGACGCAGCAGCTTGTGGGAGTATCCGAAGCCTTGGTACAGTCCCATGAGGAAAGGAGAGTACAGCACCGACCGGAGGAAGACCTTGTCGATCTTATCCAGCACGAAGTGCACGAAGTAGGGCGCATTGCGATCCTTTGCGGCTTTCTGCAGCCTCTCCATCGATCCCGCAAAGAGCCCCGAAAGAAAATACAACAGGTACCCCACAAACGCGCTCGTCACCACCACTTTTTGCCACAAGCTGAGAGAGAGTGAGAGATGAGCTTATGTTACACAAGTACAGAAGAGCGGTTTAATAAGTTTACCCCGAAAGGAGGTTGCCCATTGCGAGCGCGAAGAGGACCAGCAGGTGAACGGACATCTCGTACACTCGCATGTGGAATTTTGGCGGGAATGGAAGCCAATCCCCGAGGCCCAAGGATAGATAGGATTGCAGAGGGCGCACGACATGATTTGCATACTCTCCCATGCTTGCTGCAATCGCTGCTGCAGACACGGCCATCGCTCGGGACATTGAGAATCCCGGCAGCTACAGAGATAATTTGCTTCTTGTCTGTACGGTGTGATATGCTGTGTAGGGGCGTGCGGCTTTGGGAAGGGGGAAGGGGGAGAAGGGGTGTTGCGTGTGGGGATGGCATACGAGGGGGTACCTGTGACGTTCTCATGTAGCCCGTTCTCTTGCTTCCACAGAATCGCGGTGCTAGGGAGAAAAGGTGAAACGGCTGAACTCGCTTCTTCCTCTTTCGCTCGATCTCTTCTCTATCCAGCTGCCCGAGCTTCCCCTTGTGCCCGTCGTCTTCTTCTTCAAGCTGCTTCCCCGCCTCACGTCTATTGGTCGGATGATCCTTGGCAAGCACGAAATCGTTCATGACGACTGAGCTGATGAAATAGGGTACCGTTCTCCCGGCCTTCTTTTTGATTGTATCGCAGAGGACGACATCCTTGTGACGGTAATAGAATGCTCTCCGTAATTTCCAGCGATAGTAATAATGGAGCATCTTGCGAGTCTTATCGTATGGAAACATCGACAACAGGAGTATCAACATCGCCAGAGTGAAGAGGATGTCCCACAGGGTGCTGTCATAACATATATACCCCGGCAGAAGCCTCAATTCAAATATTCTCCATTGCACCACTCTCACTGTTGTACGGTTGCGATTGGTTGTAAAGTGAGTAACCTCGTGATGCAATGGAAAGAGGGGAGGGGGGAGGGGGGAAAAAAAAGCTGGATTGGCCAGCTCGCACTTGATACCAATGATGAGAAAGGCGGAGGATAAGCCCAAGATGGAAAGGGCAGCATACAGCCAAGGAGAGCCATGAAACAGAGCAAACAGCCCAGACATGGCAGACACGAAAACTGCCACGACGGTCAACAGCACCAATAACTGAATCCCCCCGACTTTCAGACCCGCACTACAAAAGTGGTCCGCCGAAGATGATTCGAGGATGTTCTGTGGATATGATGCAGGGTCCAAAAAGGTAAACCCTCTCTCCACGGTGGCGATAACAGTGGCATTGACCGGGCAGAAGTAACGCTTCCAGAGTCGGTATTCATCGCCATCATCTCTTCGTATCGTCTGGCTTAGCAGGGTCACCCCGCACATGAGAACAACATGGCCCAGGCTGATCAAGGTGAGGAACATGAAACTCCATCGTAAACTGCGCTAAAAGTAAGTTGGGAGTGAGGGTGCTGACCTTTGAATATAACGGGAGAGCGAACCCAAGAAAAAAAAAAAAAAAAATACCATGTACCATAATTTGAGATACGAACATCGCTCCTGGATAGCTAGAACAGCTCTCCTTGGTCAGGACAGATGCGAGGTAAAGAACGGCACAGGCAAGCGCACACGAGGCAGGGATGGCAAACATCGTGACGACCGCTACGAAATGCTTGTCGAGCATCGTGGCCCAGCAATCTTGGAGGTCTACACAGCACAGCGCGTCGATGAGGAAGGCTCCGTGCAGGATGTCGACCAAAAGGGCAATGGGCAGGGAGATGCAGAATATCATGAGCGGTCCCGCGGTGAGGGTGACCAGAAGGACAATCGTCAGAAAGAGAAAGTCTCTGAGGCAGCTCCAGAACGCACTCCCGTTGACGAGGTAGCCCACCCCGTTTAGCATATCGGCATGCAAACTCGCGACACTCTTTTTAAGGAGTTGGTCGCTTCTCTTATCGCCACGATCGCTGCTACCTCCGACAGCGTTATCGCTCTCCTCACTCGTGTCCCGGCTCAAACCGAGAGAACCATTCTCGTTCTCTTCCTCCTGGTAGTTGCCGATGATGTGAGAGATGAGGGCACTACCAGCATAGCCACCGCCAGACACGCAGGAAAGGTAATCAAAAGCCTTCAGCAGGTTTTTGTCGGCGAGCGCCTTTATCACCCCCGCGCAATAACAGGCAGACCGGATTCCTCCGCCCGATAGTGCCAATCCTTTTTTTTTTTTTTTTTTTTTTTTTTTTTTTTTTTTTGTTTTTTTTTTTTTTTTGAAAGCAACGGTTACGGAGGTCGAACGTGGGAAATGAATACACAACCTACGGGATTTCTGTTCATCGCTGCATTTTGTTTGGGGTTCATTTTCTCTCTTCGCAAACGAATGTAGCGCATCTCCTGTTCGAATACTTCCTGTGCATAAACTTAGGTGAAAAAGCGCAGTGCCACAATAAAACTAACTTTTTGTGTTAGAAATTCTCCTGCCACCCGATGTCTAATTTGCGTGCCCCTCGGAAGGTCCTCAGGCCCGGCACCGCTATCTGGCCTCTCATCCAGACACTCCATCAGCTCCTCTTTCTCCCACTCCTAATTCGAAATTTTTTTGGTTAATTAAACATGTGGCACCCAGTCTGTGGTGTTGGGTCCTCCTGTTTCCCCCCTCCCCCTCTCTCCCTCTCTCCCCTCCTTGCCATCCTCACGGGGATAGGATTCGCCACTTTCTGGTTTGGTGGTAAAGGAGTGTAGCCCTGAACCTTGCATGCAGAGGGTGGATCCGCAGGGATAAACTGACGTGGGTCTCTACAAATTTGTGAGCCCAGTGTTGATGTCCCCATTTTTGTTTTTACGGGCTATGAACGCAGCGAGCGGTCAGAACAGGGATGCACATTGTGTCTGGAAATTGGTGCCATCACTGACACCTTTTGTCGCACACACCCCCAAATAGTATCGGGATTATTGCAGGGAGAGGTAGAGGGCGTACACAATGGTTTCTAACAAACTAACAGAACACAACCAGTTTTTATTCTTGTTTCTTCCTGCTGGCAATCCAGTGGCGGTACTCTTGCAGCAAAGCCACACTGAACCCAGCAGCAACAGCGAGGATGAAAACTTTGCTGACCGTTTCGAAATAAAAAGCCTCAACGAAGTAGTGCACAATCAAGAACCCGTCCATGTAGAAGGCCAACAGAGCGATCTTTGCATCTTCAAAGGAAGAGTGAGTAAGCACGTTTTAATCAAAAAATGGAGACGAGGAGGAAGAGAGGGGGGGGGGAAGAGAGAGGGGAGGTACCATGGATGTTGATAACGGCAACAGTGTTAGCCGCACAAAGGAAACCCATTAAAAGGGAGGTTGTCCTGGAGAGGACTGGATAGCGGAAAGTCACGAACGACTTTGCCAGATCCTCTTGAATACCCAATACAGGGGCCCAATAAAACAGCACACAAAGCAAAGCCGAAAACAAGGCTGTGACGATGAAAAATCCTTTCAAGTGTTCCGCGTTGTTTTGTGTGTTCTCTTTCTTCATGGGTTACTTGGGTCAGTTGGGTGTACGTTTCGCGTAATTAACAACTTGTGCGTCTTCCATTTTGGGCTCCCTTATTATTTTTTTTTTTTTTTTTATTTTTTTTATCAGTCGACTTCATAATTTTATCGCACGAGCCCATTTCGACAGGCGGTTGTGCCCTGTTGTTTTGACTCATTGTTGTTTCTGGTATGTTTGTCCTCTTTCTCCCGCGACTTTCCCCCCTAAGCTCTGCTAGTTCCGTGATCGATACAAAGGGGATGAACTTCAACCTGGTCGGGGATCTGACCAAAATTGGACCCGCTCCAAATGGGGATTATGCTGTGTGCTGTCAATGCAAAAGGATGGATAGAACCACAACCAGCCCAAATGTTCGGTGCGGAGGGAATGATTGTGGTCATGCGTACTGTTCCGACTGCGTCACCGGAAAGGATATAGCCGATGTTCGGGCAAGGGCTGTCATATGCCTGGTACGGTCTTTTGTGGTCCTAGGGGCAGCTGCGTATGCGGTGACACTTGCGGTGATATCAGCGCTCCCTTTTCTTCTAATGATAGGGGGAAGAGGAAGACCTTCCCGAGGCAGAAAAGAAGAGGAGTGGCAAACTTCCTTTGACACTTCCCATAGTAGCCCTCCGAGAAGGGCACATTTTTCCGACGGGTTTGGTCATCATCTGCGATCAGAGCAGGCTGTCGCTTTGTAGAAAGAGATTATGGGCCACTTTGGGTGCGAGTGTGGCTTCTGACTCAAGGGAGAGTCCCTTACGACAGTAAACCTTCAACAGAGGCAACAACACGGCCACGCAAGGACTTCGTTTTGGGCAACGGATGTCTGGTTCACAAAGTTTTGAAGTTACTTCTGGTCGAGCTGAACAAGATGATTGATGACGGCGAGGGTGTACTCTTACCTACCTGGCAACTGATGGACCGAATGGCAAACAGACATTTTAAGGGAACTGACGGCAAATGTTTGAAAAAACTCGCACGAGAAGGTTGTTGTGCTTCATGATGATGAGACTCGGAGTGCGTCGCACAAGACCGTAATTTGCGTTGTCGCGAAGCGTTAAACCAAAGACGGACCCATCACTCGCCGATCTGTGTCTTCGGTTTACGATGGTCCCGTGCTGACAGCAGAGCCGACAACACAAAAAACACTCGTCGGTCCTCATCCTTTCCTTTGCTTTCTACCATCATGAGAGGCAGAAATAGCACGCTATCCGGATTACCCCCAGGGAACAAGGAAACCCGGGCCGGCAAGGCGGGAGAAAGGAACACCCTGACAAGGATGCAATCTCTCTTCGCTCTCTTCAACAAGGTCTTGCCACGTTTGTCGGAGACATAGTATTCCACTCGGATGATAGCATCACGCTGCACGGTCACGCGGTTGGGATATCTGTCTTCCCCCATGAGCAGTATGGAGAGCGCGTGATCCTTGCCGGCAATACCCTGGCCACCATCGGCAGGATGCAGCTGAAGGAGCTGAAGGATCGAGGCGTTCTTGAATTCATCCCAAGGGCCCCACACCGACTCATAGTTTGAGGCGACAATACAATCCTGGTTGATCTGGCACACATCGGGGTGGCAAGCAGATTTTGGCACCTGTCCGAGAAGATATCTCCGGGACCACAGGCGAGCTCCCCCCGTCAGACTCCAATCGACCGAGACCCCCACCCCTCTCTGTTGTTGTTGGGGACCGTCTGGTCCTTTCTTCCTCCAAGAATAGTAGGAGCTGAAGGTGATGGAAACGTGATGGCGATATGCGCGCCAGTCGCCCCACAGAAACTTGCCGTGATAATATCTTTTGTGACAGTGTTTCCCGCCAAACGCATAGCCGGTGCCCGAGACCTGAGGTATCCAGACTCGCAATCCTTGGTCGGGGTCTTGAGAGTGAATCAAGAAAGCAGCCACAACGTCCTCCTGTCGTTCGGATGGTACATTTGAATAACAGCCGCTGACGATCGGGGGTCCTCGCTTCTTGCATCGACCGTCCTTATGAAAATTGATGTGGTCCGGCGTTGAGGAGGAAACCCCATCCGGCAAGACAAGGCTCCCGCTGTAGAGATTGCTCTGCACGGCGTTGAAAACATTGCCCTTGCCCAAAGCGGGTGCCCACTCCTTGTTGAGTCTTTCCACGAGCGCCTTGCGCGATGGAAACTCTTTGATGTCTCCACATTTATCCAACACCAGATGTCGACCTACAGCGGAACGCTTTGGGTTATGGAAGCAAACAAAAGATGTTTGCGCGTTTCGGTACCTTCTTTGCCGGTAGCTCGATGAGATACACTGGCCTCAACCTCCTCGCTGGCCATGAAAGCGCCGAGATGTCGCACAGGCCAGTGCACTCCATAACAGTATTCGAAATCCTGTCTCCAGGGTACCTGTTTCTTGTCTTCCTCTTTCAGGGTCTCGAGTTCCCGTGTCGAACGAAAGAATTCTTTGATGGGCTGTATCCATGCCTCCCCGTCAGAAAGGACATGCTTCTTGTTCCATGGGATAGCGCTCCAGGTCTTGCCGCCATCACGGGAGACGCACGGCTTGCTGCGCAGATGTTGGGGAGGACGAAAAGGGGTGCGCAGTTTTTGTTTGTTCTTGAGGGCGGGTTGTTGTTGTTGGGCTTCCTCTTCGCTTTCGGTTTCTTCTTCCTCCTCTTCAGCCATGGCTGAATGATTGGCGATGACCGAAGTCGTTGTTCTTTGAGTTCTTTGGAGCATGTGCCCTCGAGTTTGTTTTGTGGTTGAAGGGTAGGATCGGCGTTGTAGCTGCGGTGTTTTCTCTTTCGTCAAGATATGTCTTGGAGCGTTTGATGCACTCAGTCTTCTCCGTTTGTGGGCGTTGTCGACAACATCCTCTATCGCATCATTGACTTGCTCGTTTTCTTCTTCCTCATCCTCTTCATTGGTGACAGCGGTAGAAGTGCTTGTGCTGGAAGAAACCTCTGCTTCCGAGGAGGAGGAGGAGAGCTGGCGTTTGCGCTTGTTGCCGTCGCTGCGATTGCTATCCCCCAGCAGGGGTTGTTCAGAGGCTCTTGGCGGTTGTTTGTCATCGACTGGCCGGCAAGCAGTGATGGTTCCGTCATTGCTCCGGTTGGTCCACTTGGGAAGGGGGGAGTCAAGACCCTCGGGAGGAAAAAAAAAAAAAAAAAAAAAACTCTCACTCACCTTCCGAAAGATCT
>ERZ778026.1439-NODE-1439-length-29962-cov-98.219882_pt1 | contig 29962 bp, 30 predicted proteins | sample MGYA00375756_ERZ778026 | MGnify/ENA primary metagenome ERZ778026 (study PRJEB29350, sample SAMN05389820) | bioreactor metagenome | isolation source: Ammonium sulfate bioreactor | place: South Africa: University of Cape Town | collected 2014-02-18 ... | reverse complement strand
TGACAACAATGAATCTTACAACAGTTTCAACATCAGAAACGACAACAGAATCATCATTAACACCAAATTCTGGAGATATTTCAGAATCTTATGTTCCAATTGATGTCATGCTTAGTTTACCAAGTAAAAAATCTCGAAACATAAAAAGAAAATGATCGTCTTTTTCATAGTGTTTTTTCGTTTATATTTACTCTGCCGTTTTATTATGCTTCATTCTCATTTGGTTCGAGATGCTTCGTCTCAATCACTTGGCTATCTCAATCGAGTTTCATTTAATTTTCCGTTTGTTATTAAATCCTACATTAAACAACGACCTGCACTCTGTTTAACAACATTCTGCATCACGACATTTTTCATTGCAAGTTGGTCAATGCGTGCATGTGATTACAATGTCAAAACTGGACACATGCCGATGCTCGATGCAACATGGTTATTTATTATTTCATTCACGACTATTGGTAATTAATCATTTGTCATTTTCAATTAATGAATAATAATTATTTTTTGTTTTTCAGGCTATGGCGATATTGTTCCATCGACATACTGCGGACGAGGTAAATTCGATTAGAACAATTGATTATATGTTAGAATAATTTAGCGTTTCTTTCTCGTCTGGAATGTGTTACGAATATAAATTACATATTATTTATTGATTAGTTTTTGGGGTTGTGTTTTTTCTTTTTCTTCGTCTTTTTTTTTCTTGATATTTAGTTCTCAGTTTCACGAACGATTCATTTTGTTTTCAGGTATTGCTGCTCTTACAGGCATAATCGGTGTATTTGCAACAGCTCTACTTGTTGCTGTTATTTCTCAAAAACTTGAATTGACACGATCAGAAAAATACGTTCATAATTTCGTTGCAAGTATCGAACTAGCCAAAGCTCATAAAGATCAAGCCGCTAATATCGTTAAATACGGATGGAAAGTTTGGTATTTGAGACGTAAAGGTAAAAACGTTTTCATTCAATACATTCAAGCACAAAGAAAATTATTGACATCGATACATTTGGTGAGAACAATCAAACAACGACAACGAAAATTAGCGGATAATTATGTGAGTCTTTCGGAGTTATTTACTATACAACGCAGTACGAGTCAAGTCACCGACGAAACATCACAACGAGTCGTTTTAATGGAAAGAAAAGTGGATAAAATGGAAGATAAACTCATTGAAATCAATCAAGGTTTATTTAATCTACAGGATAAATTAAACGTTTTATTGGATAGAGTTACTAGTAGATAGATATTATTTATTTATGTGTAAAATTTAAATTTTTTTCGTTTTTCTTTTGTTTTATTCTCGAATAAAATATTAAAATTAACGAATTCATCTCGAAAGGATTCAATGTTTTTCAACTCAAGATAGATGAGATATTTAATCAACCGTTGATCTATTCGTTCGAATCAAATTACAAACTGAAATTTGTCCGATATAAAATGACACTTTGAAGGGGAAAAAAAAGAACTTAAAGTCAATAACAAAAAAAAAAGAATTTTGTTGTTAACTAAGTGTACTTGACTGTGATTTAACGTTCGTACGACGAGCGACAGAAGAAACAACAACTTAAAAGCAGACTTTCATTCGAATCGAATTCAGCGTATAATTGTCAATTTTTATTTTGAAAAGCAAAATTAATGTCAACTTGTTTTGTTTTTCTATGCTACAGAAAAAGCTCTCGTTAAATTTTGCTTTTCTTTGAATGACTTCATGTACAAATATTTTTTCTTAATTAAACAACATTTATTATTTTTCCATTATTTGCCTGCTGACAAATCTTATTTCTTTTTCTTCTCTTTCTTTTTCACGCAAATTCTTTTCTCGTTTTACTTAAGATTTCCGTTTGTTTATTCATTTTTAAGTAAAAAATATTCCGTTCTGTTTTTTTGCGATGATTTTCATCACCACTATCAACGCACTTCGGTTTCTCTTTGTTTATATGTTTGAGTAGTAGTTTTCGAAGGATGTCGTTTCGTTACTTACTGATGTACACATACAAATCAAAAAGAAAAGGATTTTTCTTTGCGTTTTTTCTTCTTCTTTTGTTGATTGACCTTGATTAATCGAAAATAGTCGTTGTCTTTGATCATTATTTTTGCATTTTAAGAATCGAATTATGACACAACGACAACTGATTAACGAATGGATACAACGTCCGTCATCAGCACAAGGAAATCTCTTGAGTCATCCATGTTTTCAATCGAGTTTATTAGATGATGGTCATGCACCTGGAACAGTCGATGAATGGAGAAAATCTTTGGTTAGTACTAGACCTCAATTACGAATGGCAAATATCAATCGAAATGCCGAAGATTACGATCAAAATCTTGAAGTTAAAGCTTACTTTCAATCGGTAAACCTCGAACGAGTCGAATTAAGAGAATATTGGCATTTTCATTGTTTATTTCTAGTTTAAACATTTACGACGTTTAACAGTCGCTAATCCAACAAGTATTCAACAATATGAAGTTATTCTTTTAAAACGAGCGAAGAGTTATGCATTACTTGGTCTTAAAGGAGAAGTAAATACATCATTGATCTTATTTGAAAATTGACGAAAATGATTTTTAGCTTCAACCGAAACAAGAAGAAGATCCAACAGTAATTCGATTGAATAGATTTAATTTTCATTCAAATATCGATTTTATTTAGGGACGAAGAGCAATAGCAAAGACAAAACTTGATAAAGTATTAGAAAATTCTTTGTACATTTCAAAAAAGATTATCTTTCCTAATCACATTTAGTCGGTTGAAATTGAAGAACAAAAAAATCTACAAGTATAACAAAAACAATCATCTATTGAAGAAAAAAAACAGAAATTTAAATCGATTTAGATTGAAGAGAGACTGAATATCAACACATTAGAAGCATTAAAACGAGCGTTTACACAAAATTCTCATCCAGAGGATTTCGATATCGATGGTTCAGGTCAAATGAATCTCGAAGAGTTCACTCGAGTTGTCAAACGATACGTTGGACCTTTGCGAAACGTACGAATAGTTTCGTTTTCTTTCTCATTTATTTAAAAAAATATTTTCCATCGATTAGATCGATGATCAAATTGAAAATCTCTTCAATAAAATCGATTATAATGCTGAACAAATCATAACTTGGGATGAACTTTGTACATTTCTTCAATTGAATTTCGATGAAAAAGCAGATGCAGACAAACGAACCAAAGAAATTTCATTTCTCATTCCAGTTAAACTTCAAAAAACGCCGCATCGATATCCTTGTTCGACTATTGTTCTCTCAGCTGATCATCAGTATTTAGCTTTAGGAAGTGTAAGTCAATGTTCGAATAGGATTTTTCGTTAATGATCATTGGATTGTTCAGGATGGAACCATTTCAGTTTGGACACCCAATGGACAACTCAAAGTAACGAAATCAGTAGCTGTAAGTTACAGAGAAAATCGAAATGAAAAAGGAAACAAATCGGTTTACGTATTTAGTCAACTGCTGGAATTGATCAAACTTTAACAGCACGAGAACGATTAGAAAAAGTAGAAGAATTGATGATGATGATTGGTACTTTGATTCGATCGATTTGTCTAGAGAAAAGATCAACAAACACGTTCACAACCAAAATGGATTACCGATTGTCGAATTATACCAGAATTCAGTAAAGTTGTAGTCAGTACTGGGTAAGCAAATCATTACAATTGATTACGTATCTTTTATCGAGTTAAATAGAGATCGAGAACTTCAATTTTGGGATCAAACATATTGTTTAAGTACTGCACGTGAAGTTCAAGCAAATGACCTTCCGTGTACACAAATATGTTCATTGGACAGTGTGCCAATAAAACTCAACTATGGGTACGAAAATCTATGAATTCGATTTTACGACAAAAAAAAACGATTTGATTTAGAATTGCTGCACCTGACGAGCTGATTCTTGTTTATGGTGATACGGATGGTTGCGTGAATATTTTGATATTTCTCGCTGCTCGAGAAATCTTTCGTTTACTAACAACATTAGAACGTCGAAAAGGAATTTCAACAATAAGTTTCGATCGTTTTCTTGATTCGTATAAATGTGATTACGTTCGTTGGCAAGTTCACCGAGAATGGATTGGTAGTACAACGATTTGATTTTTGATTTAAAAAAATCGAATATTTGTTTAGAATATATTTATTTTGATTTGAGATTAAACCAAGTGGTATCTTGTTCGAATGATCAGCAAACAGCTGTTGTCATCGGTTGTATAAAAGCGAGTGCTAGTTCAGAAATTCAATTGACTGAAAATGGAAACGCAGAATTTCGGCCAGCTCGAGTCAAATCAGCTGATCCGAAAGCAGGTGGCCGAAAACGACGGAATACAATGTCCACAGGTTTCGAATTTCTCCTCACTCGATTCGTTTATTCTCATTTTCTGAATTGATTAGACTTAAACGACGATAGCAATCTTCCATCGATAGCTCATCATCGGAACAAACGCGATTCAACAACGTCTTATTTCACTCAATCGTCATCTCAAGAAAATTCAAAAAAACACCTCAATCCTGAAAATCGTACGGATATGATGGGACAAACGACAACATCTCGTTCGTTCGGCCATCGAAATAATCCGATCGTTCGTGTTCCGCAAATTCGCTGTGATGCAGATCAAACTATTTTCAAAATTCACAAAGGCGTGAAAACATTCGACTTATGTACAGGAAAAAACGTTCTCGTCACCGGCGGAATGGATCGGGTTATCCGTTTGTGGAATCCGTATCTACCGGCGCGACCCGTTGCTCGTCTTCGAGGTCACAATGCGCCTGTTTTTCTCGTGAAGATTGCCGTCGAAGACAATCGATTATTTTCCATTTCAGCTGACAAAACCGTTCTTGTGAGTATTTCAACATTTTATTATTTGTCATTAATAACAATTCACTGTTAACTACAAAACAAAACACACACACACACACACACTCTCATCCTCTCAAGACTTTTTCTTTTTCGCCGCTGGTCCATAGACGAGTTGCGTTTTCAACGGCGGCAGCGTCACGGGTTCCTTAGGTAATGCGTTGATAAACGACGGAATCTTTGTTATCGAGTAATTGAAATGTTTCGAAATCCAATCAATAGCAAATTTATCCTGACGTAGTTTGCCCTCGCGTGTATACAGTCGTGTTGCGTACATCCACGAAATATCGTCCCAAGCCGAATGATATTTCATGTTAACCCATGTGTAGTTTTTTTCTCTTGGACTTAACCAACCATTCAGACCGTATTCAGCGTTGAGATATTCGACAGGCGAACAAGGAATAGAAAAACGATGACCGAAGAGATTTCCTGAGCAAAGCTTGGGTAATAACGGAAGAATACGACTGAAAATAAAATTAGCTTGAGAAAACTCATATCCGTTTTTGTTTGCGTGTCAAAAGACGGAATCAAGGAGAGAAAATTACTCACTGAAATTTATTGCGATGTACTTGATAACCACACCAACGGTGATCTTTTTCACGGTACGCCCAGAAGAGATCGAGAGTAAAACGACCGGTGAATAAACGAAATTCGAGCGAATCATTGACCTAGAAAACGAGATGAATCGATTCGAAAAAGAGAACATCATTTGTTGGATTGACTCACGAGACCGAGTGCGCCCCATAAGTAACTAATCGGATTGCCGAGAAAATAACTTCGAATACTTTCGTCATATTCTTCAGCAAATAATCCGAAATCTGAATCTTGTGTGAACGGTATCAATCCACAATGTCGATACCAACCTTCAAAACAAAGCTAAAAACTAATCAAAATCGAACGTTCTCTACCTAATAAAGTTCCACCAGCGAGCCAATAGTGTTTTTCAAGTTTATCTAATCCTTGAGCAACATTTTTCATCGGTTTAACTGCTAATTGTAATTGACTATCATTTTGATACAGATTGTATTTCTGTTCCATTTCAATAGCTAATGTTTGATTACAATGAATAAACTCCGATGTTTCATAGAGCCAAAGAAAATGTGAAAAATCCTGTGGGTAAAAAAATAAATTATCATACAATTCTGTTTCCACACTAAAATTCAAATAGCAGTAAAACATCATATTTTTTTGCTCTTCTTTTCATACTGTTCGATTGCTCGAAGTTTATCACCATATGACAATTGAACGTCATCGAGCAATGATAACGAAGTTGGTCGTACGAGATAATATGTATAATAAGGATGTAGAATAGCTAGATGAACGATTTTTTGTTGATATTCAATAAATATATGATCGAGAGCTGTGCTCTTCGATATTCGAACAGTAAAATGGTTTTCTTCGAGATAAGGAATGAATTTTTCGAGAGATTGATCGATAATACCAAATGTGATTGATTTTTTATTGAAATTCTCAAATGATAATTGATCCACGAACAAATAGTTGAGCGTATAAGGATCGATTAATAATAAATTAAATTTTAATTTAAACAAAGAATCGAGTATAAAAAAGAATGTTGAATTAGACCGAGAATCGGTTCGTGTCCATGGCTAAAATAGAACACAAAATGCAATTCAAGTTTCTTTTTTGTTCTTCAAACGTATTTCTTCATACGGATTTTGTGGGCAGATCTCTTGATTGTTTGAAAGATCCAACTGATAACCAGAAAAGAAAATAAATTATAAAAACTATTAAAATAAATGTTTTATTGTGATAGATAAGGCGAAATAGACCCATTGATTTTCACGTTCTACAATCGATTGATCACAGCACCAGTATCGATAATTAGATTTCTCTCGCGTTTTTTCTCTCTTTCTTGGTTAATTTAATTAAAAGACATAACAAGAAAAAAAACGACGACTAAATGTTATCATTGTAGTTTTTTGGTAAACAAGATCAAGCAGATGAAAGGTTTACAACTAGAAGAAGAAAAAAAAAGAAAAAAGAGAAATTTTCATCGGTACATTTTTTGTTATCATTGAAACAGTTTTATCATGTTTGATAAATAGAAAGCTTAGAGGTGTTGATTAAGTGAAAGAGAGAGAGCGAGAGAGAAAAGAAAGAAGATCCGGCTGTTGCGTTCGTCTTAAGAGCAATTATATCATATCTATTCAGATTTTGTGAATGTGAACGAATCTAAATGAAGAATGACTTGTTCGCCATTCTTTTCTCGTCTCGCTTTTCTTTTTTTTTACTATGTTCTTTACATAAGAGTGGAAAAGTCGACTAAGAAATATGACAATCCGAAGAAATGAAGGAAACAAGAAAGAACGAGCGAAGTGGATTGTGAAGAATAATAATCTGCGAAAAAAGCTTTCTTCTGTCATCGATCCATGGAGAATTGAGATCAATGGTATTCAGATTTGTTTGGAGATTTGTCATTCTCTTCAATCGTATACAATGTCAACAGTGTGATTATCGTTTGTCTAATTAAAGTTTCTTCGATGATATTTTTACTATGATGATGAAACGAAACTGTACAGTGACTAAATAATGCATGACATGGAATATTTGATAGATATTCATGCAAATCGATTAGGAGAATGTTCTTTTTCTGAGATAGAAAATAGGTTTTATCCTACTCGATTCTGTCATTAGCTATTATGGTTTGAGAATAAGAACACTTGAGCTGTTTTATTTACTCCATTGAGAATATAAAAAAGCGAAGGCGAAGAAGAAGAAGAAGAAGAAGATAATTTTATTCTCTAATCAGAATCTCTCAGTTTGCCATTGAGTTTAACGATAGACAAAATAAATAAAATAATGCTCGTCTAATTGACTTTATCTCTACTAAAGACTTCACATTAAATAAACACAATCTCTCTCTTTCGTTCTCTCGTTCACGTAAACTGATGCTTTCCTCTCACGTTTCTTCTTATCCTTCGTCAATTTGATTTACCTGTATCAATACAACATATAAGTGCGACAGAACAAGAAAGAGTATTCATGTTAATAGCAACTACAATTAGTTTCTTTTATCAAAAGACGATCGTAAAAATAAAACTGTAGTCGATTTAAAGAAAGTTATAAAACTTTCAAAGATCGACATAAACTTACAATCTGTTATCAAAGAAAAATTATATCACTGATTCTGTGATCTAACGACTAATCATCAATTTTGTATTTCTTTTAACCCTGTTTAATATTTACTCAGTTTCGCGTATATACATACGTATATTTACCTTCATTTTCTTATGCGTTCTTCGAGTGAAATGTGAATAAATAGAATGATTTAAGCTTTCGTGCCAATACGGTAAATGGCTATCGAAAGAATGAAAATTATATGTTGAACTTTGAATGGTACACCCGTAAAACAATCTATTTGATATTTTCAAAGGTCTGGGATCTAATTGAGCATACTTTATTAGCATGTGTTCGTCCAAAAGTTCATAAAATACGCGGTGATTTACAAGCTGTTTGCTATAATTCTCATACACGTTGTTTATTATTCGCAAGTGAACAAATCTCATTTTTAAATCTCAAATTACGGTACAAAAAAAACAAAGTCGATTTTCATTTTCGGACATTTGATCTATGTTTTTTTTTTGTTTGTTTCAAAGACCTTATTTACATGCTGATGTTGTTGTTTCACATTATGAACCGATACTTAATTTACTTTTTATCAAAGAATTCAAACAAGTGATCTCGTGTACTGAAAGTGGAGTCGTTCGTTTGTGGGATTTCCTCACTGGACGACAAGTTCATGAATTTCGCACACACAATGGTCAAGCTGTAACATCGATGGCGTTAGATACAACAGAACGACGACTAATAACAGGCAGTCGAGACGGTACATGTTGCATATGGAATGTTCACAATGGGCAATTATTAAAGATTTTCAAAAAACCACGAGATAATTTAGAAATCACCGATGTAACATTTATTGTTGTTAATAATAATTGTTCGATCTTAGCTGTCGGTTGGGATAAACATGTGAATGTATTCGATGATGATCATGAACGTATTAAACAAGTTTGCTATCCGGAAGATCGTTTCAGCGGTGATGAACAAAACGAAGGTCATAAAGATGATATTTTATGTATTGATAAATCCCCTGGTGATTTAATTGCAACCGGTGATTACGGTGGAACGATTGTTATTTGGAATATGTCGAGTAAAAAAATCTTTGCTACATTGAAGGATCATGGAGATGCAGATCCGAATGCTGAAGGTTAACAAATGAGTTTCGTTTTTCGAGAATTTCCTAATTGATATTTGTAGAAAATCTGAATGAACGTGTCGTTAATCGAGTGGTATTCATTGACACGAGATATCACCGACGTGATGCCGCAAATTTAATCGGAAGTGGTCCGTACGGACATATTCACTTTTGGAATATTTATAAAAACGGAGTTTTAATGGCAAAATTTCGACCAGTAAATCGATTTGAATGAGGAAAACGTGAAGTTTTATTGAAGATAAATGATTTTTTTAGAATCGAGAACGAACGACAACAGTTACGCAAATCAAACTTGATCTTACATGTCGACTTCTATTTGCTGCTGATTCTCTTGGCTTTATTTTTATCTATGAAATCGAAAACTACGCACTTCAACAAGAATCTGATCCACCTCGTTGTATGTCGTCATTTCAATTTCAAAAATTCGAATTTCAATACGAATATTTCAGGTGCTCGAACCTGGCGTGCTCATGTCGATAGCGTCACAGGACTTGTCTATATTGATCAAAGTACGTAAGTAGGATTTGTCTTTCGGATACGAAACTTTTGTTCTTCGAAATTTCAGCTCAAGTTTTAATCAGCTGTTCACTCGATTGGACAATTCGTTTATGGAATCTTCATGGAAATTTCATAGGTAAAAAACAAAAAAAAATTTACTCAAATAAAGAAATTTAAACAAAAAAAAACGACTATAAAAGGAACATTCGGTCAAACTATTCCATGGAATTTATATGATCCAGCTACTTATCAACATCCATCGGTTCCATTAGACATTCTAACTGATCCGAGAAGTCTACCGGTGAATCAACAGAAAAAAGAAGAACCTGATTCAACAGATAAATCCGACAAACCATCGCAAATAGTTCGATTTTATTCATTTGTTTTAGCTGAATACCTCTGACGAGCTTATTTAGATGTCAACAACATCGAGTAATAAACAAATAATCGACGATGAAACAATCGCGATCAATGTTCGAGATACATTAGATAAACTACGCGATAGTCGATCAGCTGGCAAAAGGTTTCGAGAGAAGAAATTCGACTCTATTTTCAATTCAATATTTTCTTTTAGATTAAGATATTTTCGTGAGAAACCCGTCGTTGCCGCGCGCCGCGATGGTTCAAGTCACTATCAACATTTACGTTTCTATCCTGTCGATGACAATCCACCGACATCGACTAGTGGAACGAACGTTCATTTTGCTAATACAGTTAAATCCTAAATCGAATAAAAACGTGTTGAAACTTACCTTATTCATTGAGTTGACGATCGAATTATGTTTGTCAATTCGACGATTAGTCTGAGCATAGAGAATGACATCGACAAAACATTCTTTAAAATCATACTTAACCGTCTATTGTCTCGTTGAAATTTGATGCGTGTGTGCTTTTTTTCGAACAAAATGCAAAAAAGAAAAGAATGACTTCTTCTATCTGTTGATCGAATTGAGTTATGAAAAAGGCCGAACTGCCGTCAGACAATTATATCTTGTCATCAAGCGAGCAGAAAGATTTGTGACAGATCATACGCTCGAATGGCTCGCAAATGTCTTATGAATATTTATTAAAATTTTCATTCGATCGGAGAGTTCAGCAGGTAATAAGAGAAACAACGAGATGATTTTAATTCATCAGATGAACGTTTAGTCTTTTTGGTTGTTGTTGTTTATTTGAAATAATGATGTGAGTTAAATACACACATACAGGAAAATGATTAAAAATGTGAAAGAATCGAGAACAATTTTTAAAATTGTTTCGACTTTCGGTTGAGATATGAGAAAGAACCTAACTGAGCGATGAAGCATGAGTAAAATATGTATGAAGCAACAGACAAACACACACATAAACGCACGAACAACATTGAATGATGAAGCAAAGAAATAATAATGGAAAAGCGAAAGAGAGAGAGAGAGAGGGATGTATTTAATTGAGTTCATTTGATGATTGATTTTGAGCGTGTGGAGATTTAGATTGTGCCAGAGTTGGTGATGGTAACCTTGGCTTTTGGTGTTCCGGATTGTGAGCCATAGCTTTCAATCTTCTTGACAAGGTCCAGACCTTCGACGACTTCACCGAAAACAACGTGTTTACCATCGAGCCATGATGTTACAACTGTTGTAATGAAGAATTGCGAGCCATTGGTGTTTGGACCAGCATTGGCCATAGATAAGAGACCTGGTTTTGAGTGTTTGAGTTGAAAGTTTTCATCGGCAAATTTTTCACCGTAGATACTAAACAAAAACCAGTTCAGATTCGCACGTTTTTTTCTTTCGTTTTCTCACCTTTTGCCACCAGTACCGTTGCTAATTTATTAAAGAACAAATGAAGAAATAGTTTTTCAAAAAAAAAACATTAAATCGATTTCTCACTTACCCTCGGGTGAAATCACCACCTAAATAACAAAACAAAAAATGAAATCGATGATATCAATATGAATTTATCGTACCTTGAAGCATAAATTGTGGAATAATACGGTGAAATCCGCTACCTTTGTATCCGAAACCTTTTTCACCTGTGCATAAAGCTCGGAAATTGGCTAAAACAACGACACAAAAGAAAAGCATCTCGACTGCATAAAAATCGAAATTTGTCGAATTACCTGTTGTCTTGGGAACAACATCATCATAAAGCTGTGCAAACAAACACAAGATTAGTTTTTCTCACCAAGAATTTCTCCCAAACTAAACTCACTTTGAATACAATTCGACCAGCTGCTTGATCGCCGATGGAAATATCGAAGAAAACGTTTGCATTCGACATTATTTCGATAATTCAATTAACAATAAATCAGATCTAGAACATTATTATATCACATTAACATTATTACTAGTAAAAACACCAGTTGGTCACCGAGAAACATATCTGACACAAGAAAAAGAAAAATACATTTACAAAAACAAAAACTCTTTCGTCGTTCTCTATTCGCTATTCAATTCTCGCAATAAAACACTAGCCGATTGTTGCAAAGACGAGGACGGTGATTGTGATAAACGACTTAAAATATTTGTACAATTATGTTCTCGAATGATCGATTTCGATGTCGAATATTGAACTAAATTCGTCAGAGTTCCGATGAGAATTTCCAAGATTGAATCGTATTTCGATTTGTCTTGACTTCGATCAATGTTCAACATCAATTCGCACAATCGACGAACAGCATTCTGCTCGCAAATGTAAGGAATCAATGCTTGAGACGTCGTTAAATTCTTAATCAAACCAACTGTTGCTTTTAAAACGCCGAAATGATCTCGAAGATTTTTATCTCCTAAAAATTTGATGATATTGCCGATTCCGTAGGACTTTCGGATGATTTCTCGCGCTTGATCTTCGAGATCATGCCGAGCTGTCACATGTCGAAGTGTACACAACTGAAAAACAACACGAATTAAAATCAATTTTCGAAGAAAAAACACAAAAACCTACGGCTATTTCGATGAAATCATCGTTTTCATCGGTTTCGACGACTAATTTTTGCATTAATGTTTGCACTGCATTCAATTGCACGAAGAGACTTTTATTGGCTCGATTGTCAGCTGTTAAATTGTTAAGAATACCCAACGAACAGACGATTGACTGTCGATCATTGGGCGATAACAACAAGCCAGTGAGATATTGAATCAACGAATCGAGTTCGCGCATTCGCGTCGCTTGATTCGAAAGATTTCGAAGAGTTGTTAGACAATTGTGTTTAATTCGAATACTTTTCGTTGTTTTCAGGATTTTTTCGAGGATATTCAAGGCATTGAATTGAATCATGACTTTTTTCATGACTTCGCTGCCCGAGGAAATCGTCGGCAAAAGTTTCGAGATGATGAGTAACAATTTATCATAGGAACTCGTTTCGAATATATTCAACAGACGTTGAACACAGACTTCATTGTTTTGAATAAAAACCTTCGCTTTTTTGTTGTAAATCGAGAGTTTAAGTAAACTATCGACTAAGAGTGTGTGTAGTTTATCGTTGGATTGATCGAGCAACTCGATGATCTTCGGAATGCCTTCGTATTTGTCGATTTCATTGGCAGCTTGTTCTTGAAGAACGATAAGCGAATTATGAAGAGTTGAAATGTTATAATTGACTGAAGGATTTCCTAAGTAGACGTGTTGAAGGAGATGAGGTATGCCGCCGCAATCGTAGATCGCGCGAAGACCTTCTTGTTGTTGAGAGAGTGTGTAGAAAAATTGTGACAAGGCTTGAGTGATCTTCTCGTCGCTGGCATGTCGACCGAATGTTTGTAATAATGTATTGATCAATTCACGACTTCGAATCACCTCAGAACGACTTTCACCGCCTTCTTTTATCAACAGATAAGTTAACAAAATAGCTTCTTTAACGATAACCGGGTCTTCTTCCATCAAAAGGCCCAACAATTCCGAAATGACTTGTGTTGGCTCAGGTTTCGCTGGTGGTGGAGGTGCTGATTGCAGTTCAGCGTACTGTGGCATTGGTTGTTCGTAGGAGTGCATGGATCCGTGATGCATAGGTGCTCCTGTACTCGATGAGTCAACGCTTCGTAACGATGCTGGCCGAGAATTGAATCCTGAATCTCGTTGAGATGGACACGAATTCGACATCGTGTACGAATCTTCGAGCCACATCGATGTTTGACCTTCGGAATTTATCGGCTGCAATTGATTGGAAAGTAGAGGATGTTGGGGCGAAGGTTTATAAGAATAATGATGCATGTTCAACTATCTTTACGAGAGAGAGAAAACATATCGTTAGTGACGAGAAAATAAAACGTTTAGTATTGGTCTTACCTCACACAATTGAGTGGATATGTTTATGATGAATTCGAAAGAAATGAAAAATGTCCCTATCGACCGACGCAGCGGTCGGGCTTTGTTCACTTTAAAACAGATATTCATGGTGTCGTTGTCTGACATGCACCAATTAGAAGACGATGTTTACTTACATGTTACTACCTAATCCTCCTTGCAAAAAGATGACTAAAATTTTTTATTTCTTCGAATTCAACTTTTTTTTATTCTTATTTTCACAGAAAAAGCATTTATTTGAATTTAATTTTCTCAACAATAAACCTTCTCATTTGCGTAATGACGACATCTATCCTCGTTTGTACGATAGCGCTTCGCTAATCTGAATAATGAGAAGTCGGTCGATTTTTTTCTCTTTTCGTTTTATTTAGCTAACGAAGAAAAAAGCAAACAAACAGAGCACCACTGCAAAAGTTTCCTTTTTTTCCTCTGCAACTAAGAGACACAAAAAAAGTGCAAGAATACTAATAGAGAGAAGATATTTTGTTTAGTTTGACTTTTGCTCGGTTGGTATTTCACCACTATCAGAAATGGTGATTTTCTTTTGTGTTCGACCGGATTGCGAACCTAATTCTTCGATTTTTTTCACTGTTTCCATACCATCGATAACTTCACCGAAAACGACCTGAATAAAAAACAGAAAACAAGTTCGAAAACTACAAACGAACAGCAATTGTTTACGTGTTTGCCATCGAGCCACGGGGTTGGAACTGTTGTAATGAAAAACTGCGAGCCTAGACGGAGAAAATAAAACATTTTAATTAACTTTCTTGTTGAAAATAAGCGGGGCACGGTGTGTGTTACCGTTGGTATTTTTTCCGGCATTCGCCATTGAAAGTAATCCTTCACGTGTATGTTTCGCTTGAAAACTAATTTCAAAGAAGAAAGAATTGTTTTTTTATGATTGCTCTCTAATTAAATTGCCTACTTCTCATCGGCAAATTTGTTTCCATAAATACTTTTGTTTTGACGAAGAAAAAAGGCAAAAGAGAGATGAATTTTATGCGAACAATCATGCGGTTACCTGTAACCACCGGTACCATTACTAAATTAAAAGAAAATGTGCTGTTTCAATTGGCAAAATGGCTGATTTAGAATTTTACTGTCGTTCGAAATCACCGCCTTGTAACATGAATTTAGGAATTACTCGATGAAATGTCGAGTTCTTGTAGCCAAAACCTTTTTCACCGGTGCATAGAACTCGAAAATTTTCTATTTAAACAAAAACCGATCCTCAAATTTCTCTTCTCTCAATCAAATTTTCGTCAATAAACCTGCAGTTTTAGGCGTAACATCGTTGTAAAGCTACACAAACGAAAAAGCACATTCAGTTAATCTTTTTTTTTTGAAAAAATCTCTCTTCTAACTTGAAAAGTAATTCGTCCGAGTGGTTTATCTTCCACATTGACATCACTAAACACAAACACACATTCGATTGATCTCAAACAAGAATCCGTTTTAATTCAATTACAAATAGCATTTCGATCGTGGTACATTTTGTTTGCCTGATCCACTGAACAAGCCCATTGTTCGTTGGAAACCACATGGTTTCTACGAAAGAAATCAAAGTTCGAGCAATGCCAAAACGAAAAACAAACAAGAAACCTGAACAGTTCGAACGAGTAAACGTGTTGCAAGCATTTTTCGAAAGAAATTATCTACAAAGACAATGGAAGCACAGTGAACAAGATCGAGTTTATTTTTATTTGATTATCATTATTGGAAATCAATTGATCAAAAAAAAGAAAGAGAATATTCGTATTTACAAAGAGAAACAAGTGAATCATAAATGTGTCGATTAAAACGAGATATCTACTCCTCTGAGGTTAAGAAATGTGAACAAATCGATAGAATATATGCACGTCAATCAAAAAAACAAAAGAAGAGAAACAAACAAAACGAAAAACAACTTCTAGAACTACAATATTCTCGTTCTTTGCGTTTGCATTTACAAATCTGTATCGAACCAAGCAGCCATCTGACCATTGTTGTGCGGCGGTGGTGGTGTTTGATGAGTTGATGAACGTGGCGATGTTTGTATCATATCTCGATCACCAACTAATACTTGATTGTCCATAAGATTACCCAAGCCACTGCCGCCAGCACCTTCTGACGCGTAATAATTCATTGTTGGAACATCGTGAATCGGTGGTGGACTTGTTCCATACGGATTCGAGTAATTTCCACCGTTCATAATTCCATACGGCTAAAAGATTTCGAATTCAATCTTTTGTTGTTTTTTGTTGTGAAAGAAAAATTTACGTTATTCATCATATGTTGTTCGTCTCGATACAAAGCCGAAGTAACATCTTGCGACATACGTTTTTTCATATCGTGAGGTTTATCGTCGGATAAACGAAATAGAATTGCAGCTGCATATGTAGCTAAAAATTGATTTCATTGAGAAAAATATTTTTCCTTTTCAGCACGAAACCTACCGACTCCTTCGTCGTTTGATTTGAGTAATTCAGTTAGTTTTTGTGTGCAATTTTGTTTTTCGATTATATCAGCACATAATCGGTCGTTGACAAGTTCACAGAGAACTCCAGCAGCAGCTCGTTGAATCGATACACTCGACGGCGGATAGAGAAGCTAAATTTCAAACAAAACAATCAATCGAATTCTGTGTGTGTGTGTGTTCGTCTATTTACTCGAACGAATAATGGAATACAATCTAAATCTCGAATCATAGCTCGATTCTGTTGATCTTTAGCAATAATATGCAAGGCACTGACACACGCTTCGAGTATATCATCCATTCGAATATAATTGTCGATTAATTCGACATTGGGCTGTTGCCGTTGTAGTTCTTGATGACTTCGAACGAGTAGTTGAGCTAGTTTTTGTATTGCACCTGTCTCACGTAGAACAGGCAGATTGTGTGGTGAGAGAGCTAAATTTCTTATTAAACTAATTGTTGATTTAATAATTGGCCATGAAAATAATGATGGATTGAGTAGATCAACAATTGGCAAAAGACCGTTGACATTTCGAACGGCATCTTGAGCTTCGTTTGCGTGCGAATGACGTGAGGTGATGTGTCGTAAGGCGCAAATAGCCGGCTCGAGAACTTCTTCTTTATCATGAACTTGAACAATTGTATTGATCAACGCGTGAACACCGTTCAATTGAACAACAGCCATTTTATTGTATTGATTATTGCAAGTTAAGTTCGAAAGAATGCCGACGGCACATGAAACCGTGATGAGATCGTTGGTTTGCAAGAGTTCGAGAAGTAGTTGAAGAAGTGAATCGAGATTTTCCTAGAAAAAGTTAAAGTTTTTGTCAACAAACAAAAGAGAGAAACGATTGAGACGAACGAGTTTCACGGCTTGATCGGAGATATTGCGAAGGATTTGAAGGCAATTTTGTTGAACACGTAAGCTTATCGGTTGATAGAGTTGTTTTTCGAGAACTTGCACGGCATTTTTCGAGATCATTACAGATTTCGTCGATGGACTCACTGAAAGGACACGTAGAAGACGAGTTGTCGTCCATAAAAGTTTCTCGTAATCAGTCAATTCTAATAAACGTAATAATTGCTGAGGTCCGTGACTCGATTCAATAATAATCTAGACAAAAGGAAAGTCGAATATCATATCTATTAACAATAAAACTCTCGTTTTCGTACTTTAACTTCTTCGTTATTAAACGCTAACATATGAAGACAATCCGTGAGAATAGCGAGAAATTTCGGATTGGTACTATTTAACAATCCGACCATCTTCTGACAGCCACCACAACGAAGAATCTCTAGTTTCGCTTGTTCAATATGTAATAAAAGATTGTGTAATGTCGAAAGGGCATAATTGACAACTGATTCATTCGATGAATCGAGTAAACGAACAAGAATTGGAATGATGCCGCCTTTGAATAGGAGAAGAAGACCTTGTTTTTGTTGAGATAAACAGTAGAGAACTCCCGCTATGCCACGACGTGTTTCGTCGTTGGCACGTGGATTCGATAGAGCTTGAATCAGCGCTTGAACCATCTGAGGAGTTGACATAGCCAATCGACTCGCTTCTTTCTTCGATAAAGTATGCAAAACTAGGGCAGCTTGTCCGGCAACAATCGGATCATCGTCATTAATCAAACGAATTAACTCTGGTAGAGCTTTTTCAGTGATTTCAGCATCTTCTTTGTAGTTAATGATATCGATGACAGCGTTTTTTAGAAGTTGGGATGGTTCAGAAAGTTTTTGAACAGCTGTTGGTTGACCGTTGACAAATTGTGTCGATGGAATTGACGTTGGATAACCGTTGGACACGCCATCTTCGAGTGTTTCGGGGAAAATAGCCGCACGAATGCGCTGAGCACGAGTCGAACTCAATTGAGCATTCATTGATTCGATATGTTCGTGCATTATATATTCCTCCATGCCACCGTTACGTGAATGAGTACGATGGCCGTGGCCATTCATTGAAGTCGAGCCTTGATACGTTTCGTATTCCATTTTCGAAAGAGAGAAAAAAAACAACAACTAATCAAATATGAATGTTGTAGTGGAAGAATTGAAGTGAAGATGTTATTCTATTAGACAGAATGAATGATTGTTCGCCATATTGTTTATCGAATGGACAGGAACATACATTGAACAAGTTAAATAAATAAATAAAATACAATTCGATTGATGAATAAATGGTCAATGGAAAAAAATTGATTTTCATTTCGGTTTTTTTAATTAAGAAATTTTATTCAACAGATCAGTTCTATTTTCAATGATTCATATTTATCGTGCAAATAGATGGCGTACATTGACGCACTACTGGTCAGTGTGATTGAGATAAAGCTAATTACAGCCGGACTCGCTTTTTTTTTGTTTTGTCGACGTTGACCTATGAGATCTACGATTTGTTCTTTTTCTCTATTGAATGTCATAATATACAAGTGATAGAAAAAGATGAACATGACATGGATGTGGGACATCTTACAATTACCAATGAATCCTCTCTATAATTTAGTTGTGCTCATTATTTATTCTCTTTCGTTTTTCGATATTCAATTGAATCTAAATGAGTGCGGATGTGATCAAACGATGTAACAAGGAAATGAGTAAGTTGCTTTGCTTGTGTTATTATTACGCTTGACAAATTTGATCATCGTCTACCTGTTCGATTGATATTTGATATGGCTCATTGCGTTGTCTGGTCAGTTCGATTGTCTTTTCGTTCGTTCATTCATTTCTTTTCTCATCAAGTTAGAAGCTTAAGTCAATAAGCCTTGAACTTCCATCGAATAGAATTCAAATAATCTTAAGCAATAAGACAGATCCATCGGTACTAATATCATAATAGGACTATGATGCAATCGTCTAAACAACTAAAAGCTATGATACGAAAGTAAATCTCAATTGACACTTCGAAGATGAGTTGAAAAGAAAAGAGAAAGAAAGTAAATCGGATTGTACCAGAGGTATGTTTTTATTCGATGTTATGAATACGTGTTAGATTTGTATATGAATTCGAGCAATTTTCTCTTCTTCTTTTCATTTTACTAATAAATCAAAGTCCGTTGCTTGTCGTCCTCGAGAAATACGATCCGATTCTTAGTAGTGTCAACAATCGTTATTGGCAATAACTTTTTTTTTTCATTATACACATGTACATACGTAATATAATTGTCGGTTTTTCTCAGCTAATCATCAATGAATAGAATAGGCACACATACGTATATACATAATCTTGAGCTACAAGGCAAACTTACATAGTTAGTTGAAGAGAAGTATTGATTTCTATATAAATATAATTGAAACAAGTTGATTGCTTTGATTAGTTTTGAGGTCTAGATGTACATATAGACATCATAGTCATTTTTATTATTAATATATTCTAGCTTCTAGGTAAAGCATATCATTTTCTTTCCTTTTCTTTTCTTTTCTTTACTCATTCGTCTGTTTTGTCTTTTTTGATAAATGGTATTGAACCGAGTCTGATGACCAAGCTGTTTCACCTGTTGGCGGTAAATGCATGACAAGTTTGATGTTGTTCTCTAAATTGATTCATCATTACTTATATTCACAGAGGAAAAAAAAGAAGAAGTCGCCGGTTTAATTTCATTTTCGCATTAAGCAACAGATTTCTATTCTTGAATTGGCTCATTAGTTCGATCATTTCATAGAAAACGAAGAATTATAATATGATGTCATTTTCATCTGATTATTCTGTCGACAAAGAAAAATTGAATCTATGATCCCGACTGAGTTTATTTTCTTTCTTCTTCTCCTCAAAATGAACAAAAAAAACGAATTGTTCATGCGAGACACATTATTGAACGGTGAACGATATATTTGTAAGATAGGTGTAGGACGACTGAAGTACGCGTGAAAAAAAGATTGATCATAATCGATGTGTATATGTAGATGTGATGATAATGATGATGACAACGAGACAACAAAAAAAAAGCAATCGAAAAAAGAAAAGAGACAAATCGTTCACCTTCGAATGAGTGATGGGAGAGTTTAGCGATGTATATATACAAGCAATTACTCATGCTTTTCTTTTGTCAAAATTTTGACTCAATTCGTTTAATAGTCGTCATTGTTTTATTTTATCGAGCGACAATCGTCATCGAGTATATAAACAAAAGATAGGCGATGTGAAGCATGTTAAATGGAAATCGAATATTTTATATGAGGTATAAAAAAAAACGACATTAAGATTTCTAATTTTGATCACGAGAGACAACGACGAAATTCAATTGACATGAAAATCTATTTGTTTCTCACTCGCTCGCTCGGTTTTTTTTTAATGAAAATAATTTACATTTTCTGTTCGTATATGATCATTTGTCAAATAATCTGCATCGTGTCGATATTTGCATAACACTTGTTAGATTTCTTCATCAGTTACCGTTGCACATATAAACATCTCGCATTTGAGATGACCGACCTGAAGAGATTAATTGTTTCTTTGACTACAGTTGAGCGTCAACTCATTTTCACCTACACAATCACATCGTAAATTTCAAACTGTTTAGTTTTCACAGTTCATCGCGACTTTTTTTCTGTCAAATCGAAAGCTATAATCATTTTCCACTTGTGATCATTAAAGGATATGTATTTCCGTCTTTGTACATAGAAAAAAAACCGTTCATCTCCGGAAATATTCATTCCACACTTCTTGCGGACATATCATCAGAATAGTTAATTGAAGTCTTGATTATTCACTTTCATTGAATGACAAAATAATAATAAAAAACGAGAAAGAGAGAGAGACTTTTTTCAAGAAAGGAGGAAAGAAAGATTGGATGAATAAAAAGGTTTCAAGGCTAATCTTATGCTGAAGAGGATGGCACTATTGCACTTACACGCTTGTTTGCTCTTTCGTGCTTTCTGTCTTTTTAACAATAATTGGGACGAGAGAGAAAGAGAGACAAAGAGAGAAAGCAAAAAAGAGTGGATATGCTCTCCTTTTCTCACTCTCTCCTTTTTTTTTCTTCTTTTCTTTCGAAACATATTTCAATTGTACATATATATATATGTTCTCTGTCTGTGTCTTTCTTTCTTTTTTATGATCATTATAGATTTGATTGAGCATGTTGATGACAAAGCTAAACAGATTTGGCATTGAAAAGAAGTTTATGGTAGTCATCGAAATCAATCGTATATTTTAAATAACGATTACTCAGTCTAACGTCGTACGTTGACTGAACATATTACCGCGTAAGTTCGATTTGTTTTCATCATATTTAACCATCTGATTAGACGCATGATCTTGTTTGTCGACAATTTCCTCGTTTTTTTTGTCTTTTGTGTGTGTTTATTTTGAATTTGTTCGAATTTTCGACAAAATCAAAGTCTTGTTTTGTTGTTGCTTCTATCGATTGTATGAGTAAAGGTGCTGATGGGAATAAGAGGCAAGTCATATCCGATGAATGCGTGAGTATGCGTAATCACCTGAACATAACAGAAACAAAAGAAACGCAGACTAAACTGAGCACGTTCAATTTTCAAACAATAGAATAATAGAAATCAAGTCGGGTGGGGAAATAGTCCAAAGAAGAATAAAATTCTTTCTTTTTTTTTTCTTCTTAAAACATACGTACGTACATATTGTTTGAATATTACAGTCATAATGAGACGTATAGACAAGTCAAAAGTACCGCCTCCTCCTGTGAGATTGAGATGTAAAGTGTTTATTTTGATTTTTTTTTCTGTCAAATATTTATCTAGACAAGTGAAAATGTATTTTTATTTATTTTTTCATTAAGATTGACTTGCTATTGTGATTAATGGTCGTCCATCTTACGATAGATGAGTACCCTCATCATCAACGAAATCAGCCTCGTGCTGCTACTTTTAATGGTTCTAATAACGTGTGCACAAGGTATAGTCTTTCTTCTACTTAGACATGGTCGTTTTTCAAGTGTAGTCCGTTGAACGGTCAGTGTATATACGTGTTGATGGCATTCATCATCAATCGATGAATAAAAAAGAAAAGAGTTCAACTAATTAGTATTCATTGATTGTTTTCATATTCTCGAGAAAAAAAAACGTCAACAAAGTAAATAAAAAGTCAAATATCTCATTTTTCATGTGACAAATCTATCAAAAGGATTAGACCGCTTTTAAGACTTAAATCAAATTGATAAACATGTTTAAGACGAATTTGATTTCTCTCATGATTAATTTCAATAGAAAAAGAGTTCGATTTCAATGGTTTCATTTAGGTCAACCATGTACACTTCAATTTCTCCCTGCACTTCAAATAATAACTATGCCCGAAAATACTCCTGCTGGAAATCTTGTTGCACGTCTTCAAATAACCGGCACATCGTCTGAAATCTCCACTCGACTTGTCTACAATAGTCCTGATGTGAAAACCAATGGAACTGATTATTTCTCTTTGAATTTTACTGATCTCTATCTCCGTTCTCGTAAGATTGATTCTCGAAATTTAAAGTAATCAAATGATCATCGTTTTTTTTTCTTTCAAGCTCTTGATTATGAATGGTGGACAGTCAATGGCTATCCTAATCCCTTTCGTTTTATTGTCCAATGTACCGTCCTAGCCGATGAAACTATTCATGATATCGATTTTCAACTTGATCTTATTGATATCAATGATAATCCACCGATATTTTCTCAATCAATCTATCATATAAATCTTCCTGAAACGACACCTGTAAATACAATTCTATCCACAGATATCTCAGCTTATGATCCTGATTCCGGCTCGGGTGGAACCTTTTCTTATCATCTACAAAATAATCTCTCGTCCTACGCAGTTCGTTTCATTAAAAAAACAAGATTTTCATAGATCGATTGAGGAAATTGTCTTTTCTAGTCTTATTTTCAATTAGTCAGTACAAACAACGCAAGTCTAGTTCTAGTTCAAGACATTGATTATAATTCAATGTTACCTAATTTCAATCTCACAATTATCGCACAAGTAAATTAAATCGAATGCCTACAGAAAACAATTGTTTGTTCGTTTTTTTTTCAAGGATAATGGAATTCCGAGTTATTCATCTGAAGCAATCATATCGATTCATCTCATTGATATTGACAATCTCGATCCAAAATTCAGCGTTTCAACATCGTACAATTTAAATATATCCATCGATGTTGATATCGTAGGTTTTCTTTTCGTTCTAAAACTGTTCATCTTAGTTCGAATGATTAGGGAACGGAAGTGATTCCATCCGAAGGCAGAATATTTGCCTACGATCAAGACATAGGAATCAATGCTACGATTATGTATTCATTTCTTACATCAAGTAACAACTGGAAAATCAAAAGATGAAGTCTAGAATTCGATTTTATTTTAGATACTTATCTACGAATCGATTCGTATACAGGTCGAGTAACGATAATATCGAATTTTGATTCACCGACTGAATTCGATATTTTGGTTAAAGTAAAAATCCTATAGAAAAAAAAACAATGAATTTATTTTTGGAATATAAAATAGGCTGAACAAAGAGATAATCCAAATCGATCTGTAACAACTGTGTTACATGTTTATGTTTACGAATTGAATGTATACGCACCGAGATTCTCGTCATTACCCTACGCACTGATTGGATATACAACAAATTCAATCGATGAAATCCCAACATTGAATGGATGGGTGGTTGATATGGATATCGTAAGAAAACAGATATTTTAGAATAAAAGCAAAGGAAAAAGAAATTTTTCATAGAATCCAAGATTAACTTATCGATCTTCGTGTAATCTATCGTCACTTAATCTACAAATCAATAAACTCAGGTACGTAATTAATCGAATTGAATTGTTTTCGCTTTGAGTTATAAATATTTACTCTAGCACTCGTGAATTTCGAGTTCAACCATTGAATTATCAAAATCTTCCGAGATGTCAATCGTGTTCATGTTCTCTCAATGTCACCGATGGTCGATTCGTACGTGAATTTTCCTCGACAAGATTCTTTCATTTTCCTATTCAAATATTTTAGTCCGATGAAACAACAATTAATATCAATTTCTACACTCCACTTTCATTTATATTCAATTCACATTTATTCACTATTGATTATCCAATAACCAGTTCAAAGATTGGCACCATACAAGTCAACTATTTGTTTCGTTTTTTTTTGTGTTGTATTTTCATTGAATTTTTTTAGACTCTCAATGATAATCGTTGTCAAGTGCAATATATCATTGTTGGCGAGTACAAATCCGTATTTTCCATCTCATCAACCGGCAATTTAACTTGGACAAACGCAACAAATTCTCTTGCTGAAGACACCTATCAATTTCCATTGATCGTCCAACAAATTTGTTCATCATTAACGATGAATATTTCCACGAATATCATCGTAACAATTCGTAATTTTCCATCGGATTCACCTCGAACATCAACATGGAACACCTCTCGAACGGATAACAGCACAACATACGCAATCATTGCAAGTGTTGGTGCATTTATTTTAGTTATCGTCGCCATTCTATTCGTGATAATCTATTACAACATACAACGAGCTAAACATCGAGTTCCACCGTTTTTTAAAATCCGTCAAAAACCTTCGGCTCAAGGTTTATCCTTTTTCAAATCGAAAACTCCGGTCACTGACTCGCCAGCGTATACGCTAGGCGTTCGAGATGATGATTCATCTCACAGCAGTGATCAAACTGCATCATCGCCGGCGAATAATCGTCTTCTCTCAGGTCATTATAAAGTCAGTGAACCACCGGCAAATACAACTATTGAAGAATTGCTTTCAACTTACGATAATCGATCGACCAGTAGTTCATCGAGTTCATCAGGAGTCTGTGATCAGGCAATATCAAACAATGCCGGATCATTTCGAACGACAATTCGTGAAACAACTGATCATCAACAATTGGACACCATCAACGAAGATTTACAATGGATGAACACTCATCAACAGAAACGTTCGACTAATCTTCGAAATCCAATTCTAGCTGAAGATTCAATGGACATCATATCGGAATCTCATGAGGTAGAAACCATATCGAAAACGACTACTAACGCTTGTTGTGCTTGTATTAATTCTAATCATTCTCTTACTCACCAAATATGTTCTCATTGTTATCAATTATTCTTGAGCACGTCAACTCACTATTTATTGTCTTCCTCTTCTTCCTCCGCCTTGTCAGGTTCGACAACCACTGTTGATGCCTGTCGACAATCAACAACAACACCAGCAGCAGCAGCAGCAACAACAATCGTTGAAGTAGGCCGCAATAGCTACAGCTGCTATACCGCTCAATTCAGTCCGATTGCATCGACTCGTTGCTAAACTTGCTTAGTCATATCAATTTCTTTGCTTGTTTTTGTTTCTTTTCTCGTTTGTTTTGTATTTATATCTAATTGATTCACAACACATAATCTTGATTGTAATATACGTATGTTTTTTTTTGTTTGGTTTTTCTACTTGACAATTAATATAAATTTTGCATGCGGGAATATTTAGATTGTTTCGATGATTTCTTTTGTCTAAATTCGAATGTGTATTTTGAATTGTTTCAGTCGTCGATCAGTGGTACTGGCGCAGATGCCGCAACATCACCAGCAACCATTGTACGTCAACAGTCCAATCCGAGAAATGTTCACAGTCGACATTTGAACGAATATTTGACAGTGTTTGTGTAAAACAACAACTTTCAACGAATTTATCCAGAGTCAATTTTAATTTGTTTCTTGTTTCGTCTTTATTTTCTATGATTAATCATCGAGTTAGAATCAAAACTCAGTACAAAAAAAAACATTGTTTCCACATTTTTATCCTATTTGTTTTATATTATTGTTTAATTAAATGATAGTTTAGCATATTGATAACGAACTCAAAATAGTAGACATGTTCTTATTTAATTCAAAGTTCAATGTTGAAGTGTAACACTTAAAAATATAACGAAAATAAAGTTCTCAGATGAAAATGGTTCATTTCACTTAATAGGAATGTTTTTTTTCCATTAAAGTCTCTTTATAAGGTAACACAGTAGAAAAACAAATCATTCATTTGAGTAAAAATGTTCAAAATGCTTTTCCTATTAGTATGTGTTTGCTCAACAGACCAAATAAGTCAGTACAAAAATGCACAATTTGTACCAAATGACATTCATTTCTTATTTGACATGAAAAATTCGGTTAATTCTATTTGTGATTGTGTATCTTACTGTTCTAATAATAGCATGTGTCTTACAGCAGTTTATTCTGATCTTAGTAAGCAATGTACATTACTTTCTGCAAAATTAAATCAAGGACAACTGCAACTGAGAACGACTGATTTGATGATGAGCGTATTGAGTTTTACGAATAAAACATTGCCAGGTATGTTAACTGATTTTATTAGCTTAATTATCTTTCAATTCTTTTTTAGATCCAATTCAATTGACGAAGACAACTGAAACTGTTTATGGAATATGGAAAACAATTGCTGGTGGTAACAGTTCAGCGGCTTCAGTCGGTAGCAATTCTGGTAATTATCCAAGCGGATATGAACCTGATAACTTATTTGATAATAGTGTATATACGAGTTACAAAGCCTATGGTCAATGTACTTTTCTTACACTTCCTGTTTCATCTGTTTGTGGTGAAAAAACAGGTTTTTATTTCTCTCCATTACGAGGACCAACATTACTTGTTGTACTTCAATTTTATGCAACTGTTGGACTTGGTTTTATCACCAATCCTCAAACATTAACCCTTGAAGGTAGTAACGCATCACCAGCAGCTCTAACTTTGGGTTCAAGTTGGACATTGATCTACAGTGGTGTGACTGGTCTCGATGCTCTTGTGAGCATAGGACAAGCCGGATCGATAATATGGGTTTCGACTAATTCTACGTGGTATTCGAGCTATCGACTTCTCATCACATCGAAAGCTGGTCTTGAAACTACAGTTTCCTATTCTGAAGTTAAATTCTACGGTTATGTTTACAATCAAACACTCATTTAAATCGATTCGACAGTTTGGTTTTTCTGTTGTCTACGATGATCAATTGTTTATTTGTTTGTTTAAATACGAAATTACATTGACGTTTTTCTATCATGTTTAATAATAATAACAAAGAAAATAAAATAAAATGGAAATGCACAGAAAATTCATAGATGTGAACGATTTAGTCTTCACCAACGGGCAAAGCATCTTCGAGTTTCTTGATGAATTTGATTCGTAATTCCGTCGTCGGATCACCTTTCAATTGATCTTGAACAAATCGACATTCGACTTCTAATTGAACCATGTCTAAAGCGCCTCGAATCGCTCCGCATATCATCTGATTGTAACTCAATTTCTGTCCTTGTCCTTCAGGTAATTCAACGAATTCAGTCAACGGATTTCCTTCGATTAACAATGAAAATTCATCGTTAGCCGGCGACCAATTCGTCACTGTCGGTGAAATGCCTAAATAAGTTTTAAAACCTTGCTGAAAAAACAAAACTTCGATTTCGTTTTCTTCAATCAGAAAACTTTACTTTCGACAGAACTTCGGCCGTATCTCGAAAGTCTTGACATCGAGTTACATTTGGATTTCTCGAGAGAAAATCATCGATTAAACGCACGCCAATATTATATCCTCTACAATCAAATCATTAGCAATGCCAAAGAAAAAAACGACAAACATTTTATCCAATTGCTTGTTGACTTCATCGGCATGTTCGTAATCATTCAATATTTGTGCAACAAACGCACCGTATGTCAACGTAAACAACTCCTGTGTCTTGAAGAAAAGCAGAAATCTGTAGAATGTTTGTGTTTGTGCATTAACTACCTACGATTCGTCGAGTATCGAGATTTTGTTTGACATTTGTTCGACTCATAGTTTGCGCTTTTATTTATCTAAAAAAACAAACAATTCAACCTACATTGAGAATATTGAAACAAAAACAGAATCATGTGCAAGAACTAAATGCAAACATTTTTAAATTAAAAAGTCAAAAAAAAAGAAAAAAGCTCAAATGAGAATGTGTTCATTCAGTATTTTGTTTGTTCGTTCGTTTGTCTATTTATTCGATGCCATGTCTTGTTCAATTTTTGTTAAGGTGCTCGAAGTAACAGCGGCTAAGTCGTGTGCTAAGCCGGGTGTTTGTTCTAATTGCTGAGAGACATCTTTGAATTTAGTTGACATTCCACGACGAACATCGGAGAATTCTTTAGCCATTTGCCGATTGGATTCGAGTAAATCACGTAGTTTGGTTTGAATACTCGAATTTTGAGATTCGATCTTATCCATGGCTTTTTCAATGTCATTCAATGCAGTTTCTAATTCTAATAATTCTATTTAAAAAAAAAGAAAATCGAACGAAGTTTGTTTGATTATTGTTGACAATCGAGTGAAATTCTACTACCGGAATCGACTTCGGCATCACGTTTTTGATTATTTTCATTGCTGGAATAATGATTGGCATTTATTTCTCGTTGATTGTGCGAATGTCGATGTTCGGATGTTGTCATTGGAAAATTTTTCAATGAAAATGGCTTCGAGCAAATTTGTATTTATATATTTATATATATGTCTTGCGATGCGACATAACAACTTCAAATAGGATGTGAGCTGATGTCAAGAGAGATTGTGGCGACGTCTATTCGACGGCAAATTTGCCTTTTTAGTTTAATTAAAATTAAGAAATTTCATAATTTCATTTTTTCTGAATTAGTTTCACAGATTTTTTGATAGAAAAAAATCATTGGTTTACGACTCTCTGGTTGATATTTGTTTTGCTTGTTTAATATGTTTCTCTCTCTCTCTCTCTTGCTTTTTATTGTGAGTAGTCAAAGGTGAAAGGACAAAGCTGTAGTACATTTTACTTGAAAATACTAAAAAAAAAACAGATTTTAACGTGATTTGTCAATGTAATAAAAAGGACAGATTTATCATTTTCGAAATCGTGAATATTTATTGTTTGTGTCAATAAAGATTGTTCTTCTCGAAACCCACCGTGATAAGCATGCGTAAAGAAATCTGATTACTTTATATTGCGAGTTTTTTTTTATTTCGTGCGCTTATATTACAATTTTGCGCTTGCTCGTATCGCATATTCTACGTCGTTTTTTTTGCTTTATAACTGAATATAAAAAGAATGAGTGACGGAAAAACATCTTGGCCAGAACTTGTTGGTAAAAGTGGAACTGAAGCGGTCCAAATAATTAAAAACGAGACTGGTACGGATAGAATAATTCGTTTTATCTTTAAAAATCTATCCTTTTTTAAAATTAGGCTTCACCCATGTGTCGACAGTACCACAAAATTCATTTGTTACAATGGATTATCGTACTGATCGTGTTCGAGTTTATGTTGATGAACAAGGCAAAGTTCGATCGGCACCACACGTTGGCTAAATCAACGAATACTTTTTATTTTACATCTTTTATCTATAAACCATCTGAATAAAACTTCTAATAATAATATATATACAAGTATCTCTGTCAAATTAGGGTGAATTGAGAAATGAATGAAGATTCAATGAAGAATGGAAATATTGAAAGAAATCAAAGGGGAATTGAGTAAAGTTTGATTGATTTTTCATTTCTTCTATATTATGTAGACATTCTCCATTTCCACGACTAGTTAATTCGTTAAACAGTGCTTCGGCACTTTTCTGTCCAAGATGTTCAGTTTTCGAAGCCGATTTCAAATAGACAGCTTTCTATGGTTTTTCGAGATGTAATT
>ERZ778026.1417-NODE-1417-length-30265-cov-6.483118_pt1 | contig 30265 bp, 31 predicted proteins | sample MGYA00375756_ERZ778026 | MGnify/ENA primary metagenome ERZ778026 (study PRJEB29350, sample SAMN05389820) | bioreactor metagenome | isolation source: Ammonium sulfate bioreactor | place: South Africa: University of Cape Town | collected 2014-02-18 ... | reverse complement strand
AGAATTTTTTTTTCCTTGCGAAACGAACCCTAGCTGTTGGTAGTGGTGATACTGCGTGCCATTCAAGATGTTGGCGAATTGCGAAGAAAATTGCCAACTCTGAAACCTCCCTTGCAGAAATCGTGAATCCATGCATAGCCTCGGAATGGTGGGACATAAGAAGGTAGACTGTGTCCATCAGAGATTCGCCCTTGGGGCATTGTTCCACGAAGAAAGTTGGATTGCGTAGAAACAAGTTGGTGAAACTACGATTTGCAATTAAGCGTAGGTGCACCAGAAGCGAATGTCACTGGTTGCGGTGGCTGCAGGGCATGGGAATTTTGCCAGCGGTGGAGAGACTCTCGATTCAGTTGAAATGTACCAAACTAGCACCAAATCCGTCTATGAGCGCTAGGGGCCAGGAGTGGTAGTTGGGAACTTTCTATGCCAAGCAGGATGCGCACAAAATATATGGTAGGATGTTAGGGTGGACGCGTGACTCTGCTGATTCCTCAGCGGCCGCTGATGCTTTCTGGCGGCAGTGTCAGTGGGGAGGCCAGATCTACTCCCTGAAAAGTTCGGACGTTGGCTCGACTTGCTGATGTGCATGTACGACACAGCTGTAGTGGGGATAGCTACCAAGGTTGTCTGGCAATTGTGGCCGTTGATATCAACATATACCATGGAGGTCAGGCCAAATTAAAACCTGAGCGTTGCAGAAGAGTACCACATCTGGAGCGACAAATGGATCACAGCGGGCCATGAGATCCAACGAAATGGCCACGCAGCGGTAATAGGAGACGACTTTGAAATATATCCTGTGCCTTACAGAGCCACCCAAGGTACAGACCCTAAACTCTTTGCGAGTGTATGACAGGACAATGAGGTTACCCCATTCTCTGCTACTTCACAGGATCATAGTGTAAAACCTTTCCTTATTTCCGTTGCCATTTCCTTTGCTTTATCTATTTTGGATATATGGGCTCCGTCTCTTAAAGAACTAACTTCAATAGTTGTGAAAAGCTAGACCCAAGTGTAATTGTCGCGCGGGCAGCTAAAGACCTTGAACCACGAGCAATATTCGCCTCTCCACGCTGCAGATCGTCTACCTACAGCGATTGTAGTTCACACCCAAAAGTAACATACACATGCCGCCCAAGGCATAATCTTCACGCTCTGTCTCTCCACTACCATGCTTCCAACAAAGTTATATGCCCTCACGCAGATCAATTCCGTGGCCAGGAATTTTGAACTCCAGAGTTGCAAATGACGGCAATACTCATCAAATATTGTCCGCAAACCAGATTACAAATTTTCAAACAACTAATCAGTAGCTGGATTTGAATCCTGTTGTGGATACCACCACGAAAAAAAAAAAGCATGCAGCTGCTTTCTATCGTGGCCGTTCTTTTCCTTCTCTCTTCTGCTCAGCCGCATTCTGTAACTTTTCAGTGGGACAATGGGGCTATAGTGCAATGGTCAGACACATCGTACGCTCTCACACAAAAAAATCAGAACGCCCCAATCACGATCTCTTCGAGCGGAGACTTTGGTGTTCTCCTTGTGGACAGAGCCAGTACCGACTGCTCTTGTTATGTGTTACAAGATGCATCAATACTTGTGGGATTCATGTTCTCTTCTTCATCTGCTTGGGAGATAAGTATGGCATGTACTTTCCACAGTGGGTGCTGTGCATCATCGTTTTCGAGTGTACAGTGGCCAAACCTGTTCTACGCAAGAAATTACACAAACAGTGATCCTTGCTATGAAAGGACTTTTTGGGCTTTTGTGACTTATTAATCGTTCTGCCGTATTCGAAAGCATAAAAACTCTCTTTCTTTTTTTTGTTTTTTGTTTTTTTAAAGTTGATTTATTTCTACAATATTTATATTAATCACGTAACGACCTCGTTCACCAAATTACCTTGTGCAGCAGATTTAGAGAGGATAGGGAAAACGTAAGGCGATGGCTAACTGAGTTTCCGAGCATAGGTGCTCCGATTTAGCAAAGTGGGTTGGTGCTGAACATCCGGTGGTCTATTATCGACCATTTAAAGAACAACTGAAAGAGCGTTATCGAGAATGCGTGAAGCTTTGGTACCAAGTAAGACTTATTCGTATTTTTCTGCCTCAAAGAAGCTGAGCACCAGCAGCTTCTTCAAAGAAAGTCGTCAGGAACCCACACCCTGTGAGCGATTCCACCAAGCGTTGTTTGAGGAGAACATGCGCAACATGCTGGCACGTGCATACAAGATTGAGTTGCCGTCTGGTTGTACCGATCTTTGCCAAGACAACGCTACTCACCACACAAGCCAAGAACGAAATCCGTATGGTGCTGAAGAAGAGAGAGATGGAACGTGGAGAGCTGTGTAGGGTTTCCAGCCAACTTTTCTAAACGTTTAAGTTTAAAATTTTAAAGAGTTCAATTCCTTTGATCAGTTTCAAAAGAAAGTGCTTCGGCCTTCCAGCACCCTGCCTCGCTGTCACTGCCTTCTAAAACCACCCCCTTCTCCTTCTTGTGTTTGGTTTGCCGTCACGAGTCCCTTCTCCCAGGCCCTTCCCTCTCCTCTTGTGCACCCCGTTCACCCACTTCACATTACAACCTAAGATACGAAAGCAAAAAAACAAACTTATATAAAAACCACTTGCATCTTTCTTATAATTGTGCCAAATAAAAATAAAAATAAAAATAAAAATAAAAATAAATAAATAAATTATAAATTATTTAAGAAATTCTTTTTGCTTTTATTTACAAAAATATTTAATTGGAAAATTATTTTTGTCAATTTATATTTTATTATTTGAATTTTGTTTTCCGGCCGGTTACAGACCTACGGGAAACTCAGACTCGCCATGCAACAAGAACATGAAAAAGTCGCTGTTTGGTCCGCAAAACATGCGGTTGGAGATCTTTTGCTCCTGCTCACTGATAATGGCTTCACCACACTGGACAGCATCGCAACTTTGTCTGATGGGTGTGTTTTCTTTTTTATTTCACTAGCAACTTTTTTTACTGATCTATATCCACAGCGATCTTCAGAGCATGAATGTAACTAAGCTAGGAGACCGCAGACGTCTTCTGTTGGCCATCTCTGGCATAGGGAAACCCCTTTCTTATCCAGAGCGGAAACCGATCTCACACGGCCATCCTTCATGACGCCTATCGCTTCGCCTCGGTTGGGGAGCGCGGCAACAAGCAACATCAGCAGCATGAGCCCACAGCTGCAACGCGTGAAGGACGGAAAACCCGAAAAATATGACAAGAAACAGCAGTCCCAGTCATCTCCAAACATGACATTATTCAACCAGGCGAAAAAAAGAAGCAGCAAGAGGCTGCAAAGCCGCGCACGAAAACACTACAACGATCCGGAAGCCGAAGAAGACGAAGATGATGAAGAAGAAGAAGAAAAAGAGGAAGAGGAGGAAGATAGATATCAGATTCTCGACGTTTTGATGATGATGATGTTGTTGAGTGCGAAGTCGCGGAAGTCAACGAAATTATGATGAAGAGGGAGATTCCGAGTTAAAGTTGATTGAGCACAAAGAAGAAAAGAGCCAGCAAGTCGCAAAAACCGGAAAAAGGACGACAGGCATCTATGGTTCCGTTATCTATGATCGCGGCGCAAAGAACCCTCATTGTTCCCCCTGGAAACCAGGTGTGGCCACCGAGGTGAAAGGTCTCTGCCTGCCTCGTGGGCTGGGGACAAGCCAATTTGGCTCCTGAGGAGTGGTGCCATTTTGTGAACGCGCTGCCCGACTCCACCGTTCCCGAGCTGTGGCCAGTCGAACTGCAACGCTACCTCCCGGTCCTACGTTCCTGGGTGCTGGCTCAACCAGGATCGCCCGCGCGCCCCCTCAATCGCTTGAATCCCACACTCGCGGATCTGTTGTTGCGCTGGGCCACCCTCAAGAAGGGCAGGAACCCCGCCACTCCCCCCACCCCGGACGACATGGTCCGATTCTTGCTCAACCCGGTACCTTTCGAACCAACAATCCTCGCGAAGAGGAAGAGGGAGAGCTTGGAGAGAAGGACCAGCAACAGTGCGCACAAGTCGAGATCACTTAGCGGAAGAAGAAAGAAGGAGACGAAAAAAAGAAAATCGGCGGTGGCCTGAGCCCGTTGTTCAGGTTCCCCGGCGGGAAGCGTCGCGAGATAGCGCTCTTTCGAGATCTCATCCCCGACGGCTTCGAGACCTATGTGGAACCTTTTGTGGGCGGAGGAGCGACATTCTTCGAACTGAATCACCAGGGACATAATGTGATCGCGGACACCCACGGCGATATTGTGAACTTCTACAGACAAATTAGAAAGGGCCGAGGACCGGAGATCCGAGAACTTGTGGGACGATACGCCAATACAGAGGAGAACTACTTTCAAATACGTGATTCGCTGCACTGTGGGTCCAACGAGTTGCGGAGTGCCTTTCGTTTTTTCTATCTCCGCCAGACCTGCTTTCGAGGGTTGTATGGTCATGATAAGGAGGGCCATTTCAACACGTGCTGGGAAGCCACCGACGTTACGGCCTCCATAAACAGTGATCGATTAGCCGATCCGAAGTATGTGTCCTTGCTTGAGAGGACCGACATTCTTCAGCAGTCCTTTGAGGACACAATCGCCGAATATGATTCCCCCGACACCTTCTTCTTCCTCGATCCGCCTTACTTGGGGAAAGACCACTACCGCTCTGGGTTCGGAGCTCATGAGCACCAATTCCTTTCTTCGGTCATGGATGAGCTACGTGGAACATGTCTCTTGGTCGTCGACAATTCTCCGCTGATGCGCGAGTTCCATCGCGGCCGCATTGTGCGGAGGTATAGCAAGAAATACTCAATGATGCGATGCAGCGAGGGGAGCAAGGAAAACCATCATTTGCTCATATTTAATCGCGACCTTTGAAGGGTATCTTCACATTTGGTTAGAACGATGCATCCGTTGGGGGTTACGGAAGCACCCTCAAGCATTGTGTTCCTTCAAAAGGAACGTTAAGAAACAGAAGTCAAGGGGAAATCTGAATAGAGGAACATAGTCGTGGGTCGTCTCACCAGATTGAATTCCCTTCTTCGTTTGGCGGAGTTGTAGGATGTCCTGATGCTAACCCATCATCAAATCCTGCCTCAAATCAAGTAGTACGCATTTGTGGGCAACAAGAAAGAAACGCTTTGTTTAGTTCTTTTACAGCTACATATTCCTTGCCGAGGCAAATGCATACTCTATAGGGATAGTACCAAGAGGTCCATTGCATTCGATCAGGTTCATACCATAGACACAATTCCCTGACACATTCGGTACACCCAACATTTTCGCGGAGGTGATTGTGTACCTGACATCGATCAGGATTGCTACCTCATATGCAATCGTTTGCAAATCGGAAAACCATAGGCTCACAAATTGCAAGCTGCCAACGATTTTTGGATTTGGGAACACGGTAATGTTTTGCCCAGTAGCATACGCATATCCCAACTCAACTTCATTGCGGGGACTGTAGCCACCTCGAGCAACCCAATTAAATGTGGAGTCATTAGGCCAGGCCACCACAAATAGGTACATATTGCAAGTGAAATTCTTTGTGCATGAGTCTGAGTAGTGTGGATTTGTTAATTACATAATCGTCGTGAATTGTCAATAGGCTTTACCAACGGTGATGCTTGGGGATTTTATGGCATTTCCCAAGTGGGGCAGTACCATCCCTAACATTACAATACCCAGGAAGCTACAGGGATTCATTTTTAGTGAAACAGCCTGATTATCTTTTTCATTTATATCCTCTTTCAACCGTTCTTTACTTTATGGGACAGGGGAAGTCTTTGCGAAACTGGTTCAAGCTGCCGCTTGCTCTGGTGTACATGTTGGTTCGCTGATTCCAAGACGCAAATATAGAGTGATAGGGATAAATCGAGGGCTTATCTGGCTTAATTTCGGTGTAGGTGCACGAACATTGATCAAATTGAATGCTGAGCCATAGGTCTTGTGTCTGACATGCGGAAGAAGAATCAGCGCTGGAGATCGAGCAACATTGGCGATTTGAGACAATGCTGTTATCGTAAAAGCATATCTGTCTATTCATCCCATTCAACAAGCAGCAGGTGCCAGGGACAGTAACAGCTGAAAAAATAATCATAATTAGCCAGTTGCGAAGGTAATCTGTACCATTCTTGACGAAAGCAACCGAAAAAGGAAGCTGCACTAAGCCCAGCATCCACCATAGCAGGAAAGCGGAGGAAGCTTGCCGCGCCATTTAACTTCGTTTTTAGTTTTTGGTGTTGCATTTTGTTCTTTCATTTGTATTTTCTATCTCGCTCTCCTATTTTAAGGCAGTGAATTGTCTTAGCTAAGTGGCGTGTATAGTGTACCTCATATGCTGATCTTCACCAAGGGCACCCACGCGATGGTCATCAATGTATTTGCTAAGGTATCGGCTGTATAGGCGACAACAGATCGCAGCCGCCTTTGCGAAACTGAGGCTTAACAGTACAAGTGCCAAGAGACCTTACCGTTGAGGAGTGGCAGCTAGTGGAAAATGTTGGAGCTACTCCGAAAGGAAACAAGCGATTCAACGACGAATTGACCTAAGGCCTAGGACATGTACCACTCCTTTCAATGTAAATGGCTATCCAGGAAGGCCGCACTGTCGCCGGAATTTGCTCCAGGGAAGCACTAGCTGGGGGTCTCCTCTACCCGCTGGAGCACAGAGTAGTGGTAAGATAGTGTGGATTGTTGGTATTTATCGCTTGCGAAATTATCATTCAAGACGTGTAACTACCGTTTATTTACGTTACATGGCCATGATCCTCCCAGAGTTGGTATTCGTCTTTGGGTTCCGAAGCCAAATGCCGATTATCATCGATCTGACCATCCATCTCCACCAACTCCTCCACCTTGTGCGTTCGGATCCGATTGCGTACTCTGCGAGCGAATCGCAACCAAGGGGGTGCAGGAAGAAATGAAGGAGATCGTAGAGCCCGATGACCACAAGAAGAGCGACTGTGATGACTTCACCATAAGCAGGCGCGGAGATGACATAAGTCCTGGATAACAAATTCCCTTCTTGAAAGGTGAATATAAGGGAAAATGAGGAGTTTGCCTGCCAATAAGAGTCCGCGGACTGCACCCCTGGCAACACCGAGCTGATGGAATACACCTTCGCGCTTGCACCCGTGAGTTCGCAGCTCATCCCGCCATTGTCTTGCAGGGAGATGGGATCGCTCCAGAATTGAGAGGAAGCTATAGAGGTGTCCGATTCGTCGCAAAGCAATACGGGTCGATAGCTTGCCAGCAGCTGCACTGTCGTTTCGCCCTGGATGATGTTCTGTCCTGGAAGGATGATTCCTCGGAGGGAACTCCTTCCTTTGTCACTGCTCGGAACCCCTGGTGGCATTAAGCTGAGCCACCCCATGTTCGCCGAAGTGTTAGGATAAAATGCCGTGAGATTGTAATCGATCGCCTGCACGTAGAAAGGGAAGAGCGCGCTAGGATTGTCCCATGTGATCGTTACACTGCCCCCAGCCGGGTTTCCAACAAACTGCATGCGGATCATGCACGAGTAATCATCGGAGCTCACATAGTAGCTGAAATTTCCGAAGGAACTCATGGATGGAAAGATTTTCTGGGAACAGGTGCGATTGCTCGCGCTATCAAATCCCACCAGTGTGATATGCATGTCGATTGTCGGCTTGGCTAAGCCGTGCGCGTCGTAGGCGTGGTTGTTAGGCACGGTCTCGTAAAGGAATGTCGGGTGGGTGACAACAAAATGTAGGTAAATGGCACTGAAGGCGATAAGAACGATTACCATCGTAAAGTATAAGATGGAGACGAAGAATCCGAGCAACGTAGACAACGATTCGATAGTGTAGACGTTGTTTATGAGAGTGCGTCGGTGCGTGCCCCGCGGAAAAGAGGTTCATCTTGTCCATTCCCCAAAGAACGAATTTCCACGCTTTGAGATTGTGAAAGAAGCGGTGGCAAATTACCACGGTGCCGCCCAGCAGAATCAGTGCACAGATGGCGTAAAGGAAAACGGGCCAACAGGATTGGTAGAACTTGGTTTCAAGGCTAGATGGGGGAGGATACAAGAGCTCCGGGCTGTATTTCGAGACCTCGACCTCGTCCTTGGAATAATTATAGCGCCGCGGAGAGCCCGCAGGGCAACTCGAATTGTCTATGAGGCAAGAACTGCAGATTGCTGCCCCGAATGAACCAGAAACAGTTCCGTACGGACAGAGGCGACATAGAGAGTAACCGTATTCGCTTTTGAATTGCCCGGGTGCGCATAGTTCGCACTTCCTGTTCCTATTGGACCACCATTGCCCCTCCAGACATTTTTGCACAGGGTCTGCAAGTGAAACAAAAAAAACAAAAAAAAACAAAAAAACCCGGTCAGGAGTGCAGGAATCAAGTACCCCGCATGTACGTACATAGTCGCAACGGTGTGGCCGCTAAAGCGTTGGGTCCCGAACTGTTCAAAGAGTTTGGAAGAACCAATACGGAATCATCGGAGAGGAATACCGCTTGGTAGTAGGCCAAAAATGGAGAACTAGGGCTATCGTAATTAGGAAAGTAGAGCTCCAACCAGTGGGCCACCGTGCCATTCGGGAACGTCGTCAACCGGTAGAGGGCAGCGGCGTTCTCAGCGCCCACGAAGAGGTTCTCCTTCGAAACGCCTACGGAACTTCCAAAGCCAATATAGCCTTCGATCGCATTAATAATTAGAGGCGAGACCTCGTCCCCGTACTGTAGTTGTACGAGCCGTACCGTTCCGACCGCATTTTCTTGGGGACAACCTACCGCCACCATGTCTGCGTACCGAGAAACTGCCTGCGGAAAGGGGCACACAGTGCGCGCCATTTCAAACTCATTGGTGTAGAGCACCCCTTCATTGCAGCGCCTCCTCGTGCCTCGACAAAGCGTCAGCGCCCAGATGGTGGGATTGACGGCGTCCATGTCCAATGGTTCATAGAATCGGTAGCGAAGTTGTTGTATTGAGACGTCAGCCCCTGCGTGAGTAATCTCTCCGGTGCTTTCGTTGAAATAGAATTGGCAGATCAGTGGAAGTTCGGACGGATATTCGTTGAAGGTGCTTTCATACGCGCACAGGCTCAACACGACGCCGCCGTCGAAAGCTCGCAAGGAGGGGCCCAATTCGCAGATGAAGATGCTATTGTTCAGAGTACAATCGGGTATCGAGTTCTTCGGCGAGTTGTCGTTCTGAAAATAAACATCGAAGCGAGTGCTATTGTGAGTCAGTGTCCACGCCAGGCTCCGGTTTTGGATGTCTATGACATACAGGGCATTGTCGGAGGTCATGAAGCCCCACAGCCCGCTCGGAGTCACCGCGACGGCCTTCCCAAAATTGTCGGCCTGTGAAAACCACTCTTGCGTATCGTTGAACTCATGTCTTTCAGGATCCCATAGAAATTGGTAGACTCCTTGTTCGTCAACATCCGCACTGCCAACCCCAATAAGACCCACGGTTCTGTTGATGAAAGAGATTGATGCACTTTCGTCTTGTGCTAAAGTTAGTTCTTAATCATCGGTCTCAAGATAAAAGAAAACCCACCCGAGCTCAGGACGATTTCACAGCTCCACAACACCAGCCATACCAAACAAAGAAAAGAGGCCATGCAAAGCGAAGACGGGTCTCTCGTTTCGTGAACTCAAATTTTATGCGGAGTTAGTTACTTTACGTTCCGGGACCAAAGGGACGAAGAGTTGTAACCTGATTAAGCAAATGAAAAAGAGACTACTTGGTTAAGGGAAGAGGCAAAACAAGATTCAGTATCATGGACCAACGATCAAGCCAAAGGACTGACTCGCTTGATAAATGATGAGAGTTAAAAACAAGGGCAGAAAAAAATGGGAAGCTAATGGTAGGAGCAGAAAACTGTGTAAATTGAGCACAGTTCCTCATCCAACAGCCAAGAACATCGGCCGCAGGGAATCACGCAGATCAATGAGAGCTTTACATTGACCGTTATCAAGCCTCGCCTCCCAAGATTGCAGCTCAAAAGAGGGTACACCGAGGCAGAAGATCCTTCAGAAACGACGCGAGTCTACCGGTGTTACTTCGGGCCACGAGTTGATGCTGCTGTTGTTGCGGGAGTTGGAGTTGTTGTTGGTGCCTATTATGTGCTTCAATTGCAGCGTCTAAAACAGCGGTCCATGTCCGCCTGCTATTCTTAAGGGCACTGTGGAATACTTGCAGGTATGCTGGAAAATTTTGGAATATCTCCAACTCAAACAGCTTGCTTGGAACGCCATGTATGTCGGTTAGGTGCTGCTCAATCGTATCCTCCTCAAAGAAAACCCAAAAGTTCGGTGATGGTAGAAATTGCTCTACCACAACCTTCCAGTAGTGATCGAGGTCATGAAGCCAATGCAGCTCACCCGTTGTCAGGGTACATGCAAATTCATCGGACCACTTATGCATCGCATTCTGATCAATGACGTGACGATAGTAATTATCATTGAGGCGAAGGCTTTCCGAAGGTACTAACATCCACCGTGGCTGATAATTATCGAACGTGGTTGGCAAAGAAGCGTAACTCGTGCCTCGAATCTTCTCGAGCGTCCAGAACTGACGAAAAGAATACTGGTTGGCATAACATGACCCACATGTCTCCATGGTCTTTTGTGTTGCTTCCGAGCTGCAACGTCTGCCGTCGACGGAAAAATGTAGGTGCGGAACGGATGAATGCAGTTCCCGAGAAATGTCGGTGGCTAGTAGACAACATAAATCGCTTTTACTAGAATTTTGGCACTTTTTGATTCCATGTATGATTTTCCAGTTAAAACAAGGCCTCAGACAAGACCAGGTCGTAAGTGCCCCCCACAGACATCTTGTACCACCCCGCTCAACTGCAGGAATGATTAACAGGACTGAGGGCATGACAGCAATAACAGACAATTCAGCGAAGGAAACGCAGGTACCCACAGAAACCCGAACAACGGACGCTTTGATTGTGAATCTGGTGTGGGGGGGAGGCAACTGCTGAACAGGTTGCGTGTGTGCACTTTCTCGCTCCTCTGTGCAAATGCCACCAGCAGACACCTTTTCAGCGTTTGCTTGGCGTTTTACTTGATTCCCACGACGAATGCTTCTAGGTCTGCGGTCGAGAATATCTTTCCGTTTCATAATCCTTCCAAGAGCATGAAATCAGCTATCAGCGATTTGTTTGGGACCAAGAACGCATGTATGACCAAGGTGACACTTCGTCGTAACCTTTATCAACCCTCTACCTTCCGGGAAGATACAGAGCCAGGATTGATTTGTTCACCTAGAACTGGCAATTTAATTAGCCATTCGCAGCTCTGTGTCCTGCGTTCACCGGTATTGTCGAGCCAGCGCCATCTTCTACGACTCTGACACGATCTAGGTTATAAGAACACACGTAGGACATTAGAGTAACAAACTGTACGCCAGGCCTTTTCAGCTGAGAAAGAGAAAATAACTTTGCGAGGTAGCGGACAACTGATCCTTGTAAGAAAAGGTATTGACCACAGAGATACTTCCTGCCATTCGACCTTTCCTGGGTGGAAGCAGTGGACAGCACCTGGCCCCTGGGCCAACTCTCAACTGCGCAGGAATTCAAACCCTTCCATCAACGCTTACCGGAATGTTCGCGGTTGATGCCCTTCTCTACTGCATAGCCATAAATGCGTGAGATCGGTCTGGCTGGAGGCCTCGCAAGGAGGCTGCATAGAGGCGCTTGCATTGCACTGCAACGCGGCTGTCTCATCGATGAGAGGCACTGTCCTCCGACGCCATCTGGCAGTGATGCGGTTTCTTCACGAGACCGACGACCATTGGAGAAGATGGACATGAGAACCCGCTGCGTGATGAGGCGGACAGTTAAGTGGTAGCACACTTGCGAGAATAGGTCAACACAATCGGGGGTTCTATCGATGCGGCAGCGGAAGGCCACCTTAAGTGCATCGTGTACCGACAGGGGAAGTCTCTGGGTGCCAAGCCATCGCTCGAGCCCATGCAATATCTTCCTCTACAACAAACCAGTTGGCTGCCTTCTCGCAGGCGGTCCTAGGAGAAAGCATCATAGCAAGGGCATCTGGATTGCGTGATCCTTTTCGAAACTCGACGCCGCTGTAAGATGCCCCAGGAGCACACCAGGAACGAAGCTTTAATGAGGAAACACCTTATTCTTTTACCTTCTGGCGCAATAAATTTTTTAGCCCAGGGTGTGTTAGGGTATCCTCCTCTCTTTTCCAACAACAACAACAATTTTATTTTTAATCTCATCCGCCACAGCAAAAGGTGAAATTGTTAATAAGCACAATTGCACCCGTCAGCACTTTCCTTTCCCCTCAGGGTTGGATATTACCATAGTTTTAAACAAAAGAGAAAGACCATGAAGAACAAGGCCTACCATCTTGCAGCTTTCTTTTTCGCGCTCTTCGTTTTGACTGGTAAGGTGAAAGCAGTACTGTCAAGCGACATTCTCACCCTGGCATTCGAGATTTAGGAGAACCCTTGGATCTTTCGGGATGTGGCACTTGCAAAATCGTTGCGCATGTTGTGAATTTCTATGGGATGTCTGGTTTGTAACTTTTTCTTCTCCCAGCAGAAGAGCTTACTTTATCAATGCAGATCTGGGCACCATTGATTACGTTTCTATTGGTCTCAACAATGGAACGACTATATCCCCAAACACGTATTGCGGAAGCATAAATTTTCTCCCCGAAGGCAAGAGCATTCCCGACAATTGTAACAACGGTGTGATTACCATGCATCAACGGCTAGAGACTCTGCAGGCTGTGCTGTCGGCGCTGGGCTCCTCCGGTTTCGGAACCCGGCTGTTACTGCTGGACGCAACAGAAAAAGGATACGTGCTTTTCCTTGGCCCCTAATGGGAGAGTAATTATTTACAGTCGATGGCTTTCTATCATCCGCATTTTTTATGTTTAAAAATGCTATCCTAAGGTGCCGCATTGTTTTTTTTTTTTTTTTTTTTTTTTTTGTAGCAAACGTTTTCGATGGTTCGCATGTTCACCGCGGTGTCTATGAAGAACGCTGCAACAAGCGGGACCACGACTCCCGTCCTCCGCAAATGTAACCGTTGATACCCTCATCACAGCGCTGCCCCTGGACTGTGAGAATCAGGGCCAAACTGAACTGGAAGAAATCAGTTCAACTTCCATTCCACGTCGTGACGACATAATCTTTGGACCTCCTTTCGAAAGGGAGTCTTCAAAAAAAAAAATTGCCGGAGAGAGATACCTGGGGGTTCTCCTTCTCAACAATGGACGGGATAACAGTTTTACACAACTCCTGCGCTATTCAGGAAAGTTATCACTACTATCTAAATTCATAGCTAGTGCGTAGTTTGTTTCAAAATGGAAAGCGTTACCCAAAGAAAAGTGACTTTTTTCTGGGGCAGTAGGTAAAGCTTTCTCTCTTTCGGACAGCTTTTCTCTGAATACTACATGCTGCCAAACCAGCGCCATGTTTGAAAAGGTTAACAACACTTGCCAACCATATTTGGGGTCACCCACAATGCAACGCTCACTTAAGCTTTTTAAGCTATCACAGAGAACCAACACTTCCAAGACACCCCTTGTTGGCTGTTTCAGGATTTTCAATTCAGCAGTCCTATCATTAGCAACATTCCCTTTTTGAAGTTGATTAAGCACATCCACTCGCCACAACAGCATAGCAAATCTGTAATCAGATGTACTGATTGGAAATAGGTTGTAAAAAGTTGTGCAAACATCTGTCTTCGTCCTAATAATTTTTTTTATTTTTTTTTTTAAAAAGGTTTATTGGTGCTCCGGGGTATTACATGGTGACAGAGTCCGCCAACTTGACTCTATTGAGCTCATCTTGATATACCTGAAGGAGCACGCTAGAAATGGCATCGTTTGGTATTCGGCCTTTGTGACAACACACATTGAAGACCTTCCAGATAGACCACGCACATATTACTGCGTGAAGTACTGTGGAGTGATGATGAGGGAGTGTGAGGATGTTGCGGAGTGGTTGTGGAATAAGAGGCTGTTTGATGGTGGCTGCAATGAGAGGACATCCTGAGAAGAGGTGTGAAGTTGAAGGGGGAGCTGAGAGGCAGAACGGGCAAGAGTCATGGAGGTGTAGATATAGCCGCTTGTGTAGAAGTCGCCAGGTGAACGATACTAGCGCTGAACTGAGGTGCAATTTGTGTATGATGTGAAAGAGACGCTCTGGGTCGGTATTGAATGCAGAAAACATCCGTTGTTGTGCTGAGGACAGTGGTAGTGATTCAGATTGGAGCTTCTTGTGGATGCCTGTGACCCAGGTAGATGGGGAGGGAGAATGTTGATTAGTCGGATGAACTTGCCTTTCGGTCTCGGATTCGCTTTGGTCTACTCGGATTGATGCTTCCGGGATGAGGGAAATGAGTGTGCGAATACTGGAAGCTGGAAAGTTCCAGGGGTATGGAGGTAATGACTGAGGTACATTGGAGTGGAGGCAACGGGGGAGCCATTGTTTGGTGGTGGTGTTGGTCAGGGAGAGTCGAAGTGGAGTTGTGCGTAGGAAGATGGAAAGACGGTAAAGGTTGAGGCTGAGGGGAAAAGGGCGAAGGCGAAAGTGGAAAGTTGGATGGGAGAGTTTTTTGTCGGAGAAGACTGAGCTTGGAGCAGAACCTGGAATATATTCCCGCGAAGAGAAGAGAAACCACTTCTCCACCATCAGGTACGATGAAATACCTTTGGTTGAGGTGATTCCTAATCGATATAACAGGCGGGGTCGTATGTATGATGACAGAACTGTCATGCGACCAGCAAGTGAAAGCGGAAGCCTCTTGATCCGTTGTAGCGCTTCGATGCCGTCATCTATTAGGTGGGGTGGAAGGATAAAGCGTCCTCTCGAATTCAAATAGAAGCCAAGATAACGTCGTGGAATGGGCGAAGAGGGAAATGTGGAGTTGGGGATGCATTGTTTGGTGATGAGGAACGATTTTGATGAGTTGAGGAGAGCACCGGAGGAACGTTCGTAGGTCCGCAGGGAATCTTGAATTGATTGAAGATTGGAAGCCGTTGCCACTACAGCGAGATCATCACAATGCGATTGAACTTGATTTGTTTCTCCTCGAGGTCTTGAAGGAGTGGTTCTATCGACAGGATGAACAGGATCGGAGCTAGTGGATCTCCTTGTCGTACTCCGGATTGCATTTTGAACTAAGTGACAGGCGGTTGTTGGTGATGATTCGACCGGAGGAGGAGTGCAGAATGTTTAAGATGAGCGTCGCCAGTGGGACAGGGAAGCCGGATTTAATGAGGCATGTTTCCAGCCATTCGTGTGAGACTCTGTCGTAGGCTTTCTCACTGTCCAATAGGAGAGGAAAGGAGTCTTCTGTGCTGCTGAGCAGATGTGCAAATCTTAGCGCTGCGTGGTGGGTTGACCTTCCACTGATATAACCTGTTTGATGCTGTGGAAAATGTTCGGCGAGGAAGGGCTTCATGCGTGACGAGACGATGGTGGTGAAGATTTTGTAGTCGGTGCAGAGGAGTGCGATGGGGCGGCAGGACGCCGGGAGGAACGGATTTTTGCCGGGTTTCAGAATGGGGCGAACCAGGGTGTGACTCCAGGACTCTGGAAAGCGGCCTGTGGAAATGGCCGCTTGAATCACCTTTACCAGTAGAATTTGCAGCAGGGGGCACTGCGCATACAAACTGTATGGAATACCGTCTGGTCCCGGGGCAGAGTTCTTATTAGTGCGAGCACTTGCGGTGAGGATGTCGGATACGAGAATTGGGTTGGAGAGAGATGAAATGAGGGGCAGTGGAAGAGTGGGGATGTTGCGGGTGAGGTGGGATGGTGATGAGGGTTTAGCGGAGTAGACTGAAGAAAAGTGGGAGTGAAAGGAGGAGCTGATTTCGGCCTGAATGACAGAGATGTTGCCATCTGGTATGACAACACCGGGGATGTGGTTCTCGGTTATGTTATCGTCGATTAGTTTTGATAAGAGAGGAGATGGGAGCTCCCTTGCTCTATCGGCGGCAATGCGACCCAATAGAAGGCGTTTCTCGTATTGGACCTTAAGAGGATCCGAGCGTTGGGGTGGCATAACGGAGTGATCGCCCGGGAACTCCGCTGTCAGCCCGCTGCGTGGGGGTCTTGGTCGATAGGAGAAGTGTTCCCTGATCAGGTGCTTAATCTCTTCCCACTTGTCTAGGAGAGACAGGGGGGAAAGAGGTGCGAAGCGAGCAAGAGAGTGAGTAAGCGCCGCAATGTTAGACTCAGACAGGCGCTGTTGGTTGAGCCTCCAAAAAGGAGACCCTCTGGGGATGGGCTCTGGAGAGATGAGGTGAATGATGGTGATGTGGTCGGAGAGGTTCTTGTGAGAGGTGGGGAAACGGTGTAGGGTAGAGAAGTAGCGGTTGAAGTGAGGGGATGGCCGAGAGTAACATCGGTACAGGCGGGCGGTGTATCGCCCGTTTCGGTGAGTGAAGTTGTGGGGTGAGTTAGTGGGAGCTAAGTCGGTGAACCCAGCGGTGGACAGAGCATCCAGGCAGGCAATGGCCCCAGAGTCTAGCGGGGATGAGGGAGACCTATCGCCGTATCGTGTGGTGAAATTGAAGTCACCAAATATGTGCTCACAGTCGGTAGCCGTTTCGAGGACCATTTTGACGAACTCGTGGTGTCCGGAGTTGGGGGCGTATATGCCACACACTCGCAGAGGTGGGAAATAAGGAGTGTGGACAGTGGTGGTGATCCACCGCCCCTCGTCATCGGTGCGTGTATTGGTGAACCTTACACCAGGTCGTAGTGGGACAAGAGCACAGCCACGTTGTTTGTGGTTGTACGAAGAGAAGATGGCGTTGGGGATAAGGGCCCATGGGTTGTCGGTGGGGGTGAAGTGTGTCTCTGAAACGAAGGAGAAATCAGCAGATGAGTTGCGAAGGTGTTGCAGGAAACGACGTGGTTTGTCTGGAAATAGTAGAGTGTTGTGTAAGCCGTTGGCGTTACAGACTACAAACGATGCCATAAAGGGGATTATCCTTTCTTTCCACGAGTGCCGCCCTTGGAAGTCTTCGAAGCCGCAGATGCGGTAGCAGTATCGTCACTGCCATCGTTGTCGTCATCATCTGGGGGCCTTGGTCTCGCCCTTGGCTTTCTCCTTACCCTTTTTCTTGTCGTCCGACTTGGGGGGGGGAAAGCGAGGGATTTCCCTCATCGTCAAAGTAGATTGTAGGAAGCTTGGTCTCGTGCAATACATGACAGTAATCGGGAGAGTGGCCAGCATGGCTGCAAAGGTGACAGTGGGCGTCACGATTAAGAAAATTTTTTTTTTTTTTTTTTTTTTTTTTTTTTTTTTTTTTTTTTTTTTTTTTTTTTCTCCTTTACACAGAAACACTCTGATTTTAAATGTATAATTCACTCATTTATTAAAATTCTTCAGCACCAAGATTGGTAAGCATAAGTTAACAAACACTAAGAAAAAATAAATGGTGACTTTCCTTTGTTATTAATACCTTTTTCTTTTTGAATTTTTTTTTTGTACTAATGAATTTAATTATTATTGAGAGTTGTATCATATCCTAGAAAATTACATATGGGTAGAATACTTCAAATATCCCGATCAGTGGGAGTGTGTTATGTGACACTTGCACCACAATCATGTCGATGTCTAAGCACCAGCGTAAAACGAAGGAATCCCCAACATTGGGAGTCCCATCGAACAGCCTATGTGAAGTACGCAATCCTCATATCACTGTTCAAGGATCTCTACGCGGTGGGCTATACAGCACTTAGGATAATGGTTCGAAAGTGGCCTGCCCTAAAACGATACATCACAGCACAAAGATCCTTCGTCGTCTATTTCGTGACTGGGGGAAGTCGAAGCTACCTTTGGGTACACTTGACGACTGGCATCCGCTCCGAACCCCCTTCCACGAGCTCTAAATCGAATCGATTTGTGGTCGTACAAATGCAACAGCCCCGGCCGTCGTTATGCCCTCCTTTCAGACGCAACAGGCCAGATAAGGAAAGTATGGGTTGGGCATTCCCAAAAGATTTTACGACGCAATGTTTCTCGTGACCCATTCAGAGAGGTTGGAGGAAAACTTAGCTGCGGCGCGAGTCATTGCTGATACCCATTTCGAATGGGATAAACACTACCTCGACCATGTGACATTAGTCCGATTTCGGAGCCTCGTGGCCGTCGAAAACGGGACCCCGGTGGGAGGCCAATCCCAAAGCACTCACCGAGAAAGAGCGCACGTTCAACAAGCACGTGCATAGCATACGCAGCCTTGTCGAAAATATTTTCGGTCGGTTGGGGTCAAGTTTTACGCTTTGACCTTCCCCTTTTGGGAAGGGAGCAAGCAATTGTCTAGTCTGGTTTGCTTTGCATTGTGAATAAACGCCATGCTTGGAACGTAAATTCACCATAGAATTTTTTCTAGGATTTAACTCTCATAGTAAAAACAAATTACTAACACTTTCCCTACTCTCACTACATGGAAAAAACTCCTTAGTAGAATTCTATCTTAAAAAAAGAGTAAATTAACCATGTTAACCAGCAACAAAAACAAAAAAAAAAAGTTAGATTCAATCATTACTAGAGTCATGGTAAAAAAGTAATTCTTTTTTTTAAAAGAGAAATCCGGCCATTGTTAAAAATTTTATTTCTTTGTTTTTGTCTTATTTTTTTTAAACCTCTTTTCTTAGGTGAAAATGATAATGAAAACTTATTTCATATGAGTTACAATTTTTTTTAAGTAAGTAAAAATACTGGTATCTTTGTGGTGGTCTCCGTAAAGACTTGTTAAACAAGAAAAACCAAAAAAAAACTCCTAGGATTCAAATGAATTAACTTGAATGGATGATAATCCCGATTCTGCTCAATGCTGAGAACAAACGCCCAACGCTTCCAAGACCCAATCCAAGTTGTCAACCCACAACTGCCTCTTTCTCCGCTCACAACAGCTGGTGATTGAATTGACCACTTTCGAGGGAGCACAGCCACTGCGAGCTGCGATCTTTGAAGATGAAAAGGAACAATGGAAAGCCCAGACAGCGCCATGTTGTGTGAGCTCAAACATGAAACGCTTAAAGAACAGCCTCCCGGCGATGGCTGGCTGCCCGAACGAAATTGACATCTTTGTGTCCGTTTATTGGAAACCGCTGTAACTTCTTCACCTACAAACTTCACGTTGTTGCAAAGGAGAACGAGGAACTCCAAGAACAAAGGGACCAACTATTCTTAGGGGTAAACTCGACAAACATCGCGGGAGAAAAGGCGTTGGCCGTTGAATCCACATCTTGATAGGACTTCGTTTTTTGTTACAGCAAATTCCATATATCCGTTTTTACGTTCGTAATCTCTACCGTAACAAAGTTATGGTGGAAAATTCTTACGGTGGAGGGTTATCGCCTACCAGACAGAAACCAAGTTTGAAGCTTGTTATGAACGAATTTTTTGCCGGTTGGCGTTGCACGTAACTTTTTTACAGTACAGTCAAAAAATTTTTTGTGAAAGCCTGACAACCCTCCCAACACAACGCCCAAAGTCCTGGTACCGTATCGTAAATTACGAATGTAAAAACAGTTTTTTGGAATTCGAATCTGCTGCTAACGCCTTTCAAACCCTTTGGGAGGTTCGCATTGAGTATATTTCGGTTCCATTTTAAACAGAGACCAACTGCGGTTGCAAGGCCGATACCTTTCCTTCCCTCCAATGTCTTCTTGTACATATTATTTTACAAAACCGATTTCATTCTCCTGCGGCATAAATAAGCGCACCTGATTTCGTACAGGTTCGGATATCACCAAAAGACCACCATGTGAAACGGCAATTCCTTCAGGAAAATATAGGCCCTCGACAAGACCAACCAGTTCAAGAGCGGACGAAAACACCTGAAGCCGATGGTTGTTGCAGTCGGCAAGGTAGACATTGTCATCGCCGTCGATGGCTATGCCTTTTGGGGAGTTGAATTCGCCATCTCCCTTTCCGCTTTTACCAAAGGTGGTTCTCAATTGGCCGCTTTCGCTGAACACCTGCACACATGCTTTTCCGGAATCGGTTATCCAGATGTTTCTGTTGGAGTCTACAGCCACTCCGGCCGGGGTTGCGTCGGATCCGAGCGCGACAGTTCTCTGGCAGATACCTTCGGCGGAAAGAATGACAAGGCGACCATTTCCTTTATCGGCTATCAATATGTTCCCCATATGATCCGTTGCTGTACCGCCGGGGGAGTCAAACTGGCCGTTTCCCGTTCCTGGGGCACCGAACTCCGAAACCGAAAAGGTGGCACCATCAACAACGACAGCCAAGTGTCTTTTGGCATCGGTGGCCAGTATGTCTCCTTTAGAGTTGATGGCTATCCCGATTGGGCACTGCAAGCCTCCGCGCAATTCTTTTTTACAAGCACCTTCCACCGAGAGGATGACTATCCTATGCCCAGTTGCGTCGGCGATAATAATTTCTCCTGCCGAATTCACTCCCACCCCTGAAGGGTAACCAAGCTCGCAGCTGGCCGCGCTCTTGAAATTACTCACGCACTTCCACGCTCGCTTCGCTGCCACCTGTGAGGTCGGATGTGAAAGGTGCGTCGTGGGATATCTGGGCAAACCTTGTGCATTGGCGTTGGCTGAGCGAGGTTTCCTAACTTGCGCTTGTGTTCGGTTGAGTATGATCTGCGAAGGAGATCAATGGCTCCTTCGGCGGTGAATCTGTCATCCGGTTCCTGACACCAACATCCTGCCACCAGCTCAGCCAGAAAGGGAGGCAAGTTAGATGGCAGAGAAGGTCTCCAGCCTTCCTTCACTGTCTTGATGATCTTAAACACTACGAAGAAATTGTAAAATACTCAATTCGAAAACAAAAAACTCACCGTCCATTTTCTTGAAAGGATTCTGTCCTGTAAGCAACTCATACAACAGAACGCCAACTCCATACATATCCACAGCCTTTTCATACTGTTCCCCTCCGAGCATCTCAGGGGCCATATCTGGTGTAGCAAATAGAAAATAAAAAACTTTCAAGAGCGAGGTGCCTACATGCGTAAGTCCCACTCAGTGCAGTGTGATTGATGTCAACCACTCTGGAACAACCAAAATCTGATATCGCAGTGATGCGCATGAATTCAGCGGCAGGAGAGCCTACCTCCAAGTTTCACACGACCAGATGAGTCGAAGAGGATGTTATGCGGCTTAAGGTCTCTGTGGATAATTTTGTTCGAGTGCATGAACACCGAACCAAGCAAAACATCCTGCGCGATCTGGACAACTTGTTCTACAGGCAAACCATCTGGGTTTCGCGCTAACAGCTTATCCAAACTGCCTCCGTCCATATATTCCATGATCAAGAAATAAGGTTTCGTCTTCGTGCAGGCGCCGAAAAATTGCACCTGGGGTAGTCTCTTAGCAAAGACACAATCGAGGGCAACAGCAAATAAAATAATAAACCCAGGTGTTACCACGTTAGGGGAACGAAGGCTAGCCATGATTTCTAATTCTCTAAAGAAAAGTCGCTCTGCTTCTTCGTCGGCGAGCCGCAACACTTTTACGGCTACGGTTTGTTGGCGCCACCGACCTTTGAAGACTTCCGGGACGAACAGACGTGAGCAAAACTCGCTCACCAGAGGGGAAAATACCTTCTCCAAAGGCACCGGCACCTATGCGGTCGCCACTTAGCAGCACTTCTTCAATCTCTAGTGGGTCGACCTCCCACGACCAGCTCACGGATTGCGGCACCTCGACAAAAGAAACTGCCGATGATTCTGCAGCGCCCCGAGTCAATTCGGACATCAGAAAGACAGGCGCACCTTCCCGTAATGACGCCAAAGCGATTTGACAGGCTTCCACATCAGGTCCAAAGCGCTGCTGCAAGTCCTCGCGCGAAAGCCCCATCAACATCTTCCCATCGGTCCTTTTGAAGGACTCCAGAAATTCCGCCAACCCCAACGTGTACAACCACAACGCAACATGGCATTTGGTCCATGTCGCTTTCTCGGTTGGGAGTGCGGTTGCTGCATAAAAAGCGGGTTACGTAAGAATGAAAGAGAGCATAGTGAGGATAACTTGCCTTTACAGGCGTCGCATATCTTAGTGGGACAAGCGGTGCTTTTGGAGCATTGTGACCCCACCACCAAGCAAGGCCTCTCCTCCATTACGTTCGAACAAATTTATTGATGCCGCGCGCAGATTTGGTGTCTGGAGGTGAATTAACTTTTGAGTTCCTGGAGAAGAAGGGTTTTTTGTATATTCTCGGAAATTAGAACCAGTTGCCCCGACAGGGCCTGCCCCCTACCCCCACAATTCCAGTGCGATGATTCAACCAGAACAATAAGTCAAAGCGGGACAGTGTTCTCTTGAAAAGGGTTACAGCAGGCAGTACATTTACTCAAAAATGAACTCATTGTCGCAGACTTCATCATCAGAAAAGACCATCTCTCTGTCTCCATTGCGGATCACCGTGCCTTGCAGGTCACCAAAAATTTTCTGTGCCCTCTGACGAAGGTCACGGATTTTGGTCCCCAAGGGGACGGTGGTCTTCTCTACCTTCCCGTTCCACCGCAGGCCCACTGTAGTCTTGCCAGCCGCTGGGCCAGGGGACGGTGGCGCCCGCACAACGGCAACGTCGAACTTGATGGCTCCTGCATTCTCGGCGACATCGTCCGGATCCAACCAAGAACCTTCGCCATCTCTCATCCCAGAGTTTTCGGTGAGGCCTTCTTTCACAAATGCCTCCAGCCTCAGGGCTCGTTCGCGGACTTCTTTGTTGGTGATTGGATGCTTTCGGATCTTTAACACCTCAGTCTTGCTCCCTGCGCTCACGGTGACAACGGTCACGTCGCCGGAGGTCGGCTGTGGGCATGGCCCTTCTGCGGACGAGAGAGGTCGATCTTCACGAGAGGCCCAATCTTCGAGGTGTGCTCATACGCTATCCCTTTCCAGTGCTCTTCGCCCTTCGAGAGTTTAAACTGCTCGGCGCGATCCCAGACCGCTCGGAGGATCAGCCGGGTGCTCAAATCGATGGTGACATTTCGATTGCGGTCTTTGTAATAGTTGGAGTGGAAGAAGATGTCCATTCGGTCAACTTCCAGCTTGGAGAGAAGTTCCTTTCTGTGCTTTTCCTTCTCCTCATGCTGCTCGATGGTGTCGTCAAACGTAACAACAACGATCGGACGGTACCCAAGTTCCCGTGCCTGTTTCATCGCAGAGTTAAGGCGCTCAATGGTTCCCGATTCGACGTAAGATGTTATGGGCGTCACCACGCAAACTGCGTGGACCTCGTTTTCTCGTCTGGGGATCATCTTGACTTGCTTAAAGCCATCCTTGAGGACCGCCGCTCGTTCCACCCCGACGTCGATCATTCCTTTCAAGAATGGTTGGTAGTTGATGCTCCTCTGTGCCTTCGGGTCATTTCCGTAGTCCTCTTCGGAGTCGCCCCAGGTGTCAAAGAGAAATAGAGGCACCACTTCGTTGCAATCCGTTTCTTGCAGGCGTTCTGCTATGCTGATGCGCACGAACTCTGTGGTGACGTGCTCCTGTTTGGGTGCAGCTAAGGCCACCTGAATCGGGGTAGTCCTGGAAGACAGACAAGTAGTGATGGCGTTCAGTAGAGCAGACTTTCCGGCGCCTTTGCTGCCCACCACCATCAGGTTGATCGGTCCCCACTTGCTTTCAAGGAAATCGGCTCGAAGCACCCCCGTCGGCAAGATCACGCTTCCGCGTTGGGTGATGGCTCCAATCGTGACCACATATTCAAGCTTTCCATGGAAACTCTCATCCGTCGCCGAGGCTTGGGTCCGGAACTCGGCGGTCATGCTGATGGATCCATCGCGAGAGATGACTTCCTTCGTCATGACCACCTTGTGTTGGAAGTAGTCGTTTGCAGGGAAGGCGATCTTCAGCCCCTGGGGGATGTCCTTGTCCGGTTGAAGGTTGGTCAGCTTGAGCTCGATGACAAGCGGGTCGCCCATCCGTACGCTCGGTCCGGTTTGGTGAAAATCGATTTCCAACAGGGGAGGCACCTCTTTCAGAGACTCCTAGTTCTCTTTCAGCATCTCGGCAAACTGCTTGAATTCGTGGTAATCTGAGATGGTGAAATAAAGGCCCTGCGTCGACATGGCCTTTATGTTCTCTTTTTTCACGCCAGCACCCACACCTATTCCATAGACCATGATGTCCGAGGGGGCTGTAGCCAGAGCCGGGCCTGGCTCTTGGCCTGGTGCGGGATCACCATCTGTGATGATAAACAGCACCTTTGTTATGTCAGAGCTGGTTGGAAACAACTTCAGGGCTTCAGTAATCGCTGTGGCCGTGAATGTGCCTTCTTTCATTTGCGTCATCTCTGTGGGGGAGGGATGGGGGAGAAAACGAGTAGATAGTGAGCATATGCAGGGACAAAAAAAAAAACTTCACCTGCAATCTTCTGCTTCAATTCTTGGGTGATTTTCGTTGCAGGGCTTTCGAGCCGAGTGTTGGTGGCGAACTGCATTACCGCAACCGCTGCTCCTTGCAGGCTTTCCACCAAGAGAGAAAGTCCGCACTTGAGCTGCCCTTCAAAGTCTTGCGTTCTTATTGAGCCTGAGCCGTCCACGAGCAAAACGCAAAACAAGGCGGCCTTGCTCCTTGTTTTAGTTATCTCAGAGAACTTGGCCGCAAGTCGCTGCATTGGTGCTATTTTCCTTGGCCCTTGCATGTCGAGTGGAGGTGTGTCTTTGTTTGTGAATGGATACAGAGAGAAAAACAAATAAAAAGAAAGCAGTGGGCTGCTGGTTGAATAGAAGCCAATCAGCGTTTCGGGATATGGTGTTTTCACACGTGCAAAAAAAAACCAAAAATTGTGTTGGTGAATACACAACAGCTGTGCACAAAAAAAAAAACGAAAGAAAAAAAAAAACTAAAAGGTCTCTCTAGAGATGGAAGCAAAGACCACAGGGGATACACAGGAACAGATCCTCGCCAAATTGGGAGCTTTAGAGGAGCTACAACGGAAACAGCTAGAGGAACAACTGGAAATGAAAGCGGAACTCTCACAACTCCGCAACACCCAGCAAAAAGAGTTCCAAGAGCAGAAGGAGCAACGAGAGAGGACGCTGTACTGGTGGCAAAAGCTTCCATTCGTGCTCTGGGGTTCAGGCAAAGAGTCGCAGAACGGCGAGGATGAGACCACGCCACCCGATGCAGCACAGGAAGTCCCGCACGACGAAAAAAAGGATACCAAAAGAAAGCGACCCAGCAACATAATCGCGCTTCACGGCCTCACCAAGTATTTCGCCTCCTTCCCCTCCGACCTACAGGAGTTTCTGCAGAAAGAGTTTGGCGCCGGTGTTGCTGTGGAAGTTGTTCAGTACGAACATCTTGGAAACAAGAAACCCACGCTGGTCTTGCAATGTATCGCCACCAGCAGCATGCGACCCGCCGGTTGGTCACCGAGCACCATGACACAGCTCCTTGACAAGCATCCCGGCCGAGTGGGGGTGTGTCTTCTCTGGATCACCTCGCCAAAGACCGTGGAATCGTGGTCGCTCAAGGATGACCATGGAAATGTGGGAGGAAAGGGTTTGGTTGTCGGATTTTTGTTCCACCCAAAAAACAATGTCCTGTGTGGGGTGGATGACTCGGCAGTGAACAAGCACCACCTGGCCATGCTGGCTAACCGCTTGCGCAACCTCCAAACCTGTTAGGTTGAAAATAAAGCGAAAAAAAGGGGGACATGATACTCCTCACTTCACCGTTATCGTAGCACTAATACCGAACGGTTAACTAGTTCATTCTACTCTAGCAATGGAAAACATTTGATTGTGCCCAGTGCCTCTCCCCGAAAGACTGCTCCCTTGACTCTAACCCAAAAATCTTAGCTTTCCCTCCGTCTTCCTAGTTCTGTTCCTTAATCCTTTAGCGCCCCACCACAACGCTATCGCCCCTTCCCCGCCTGTTGGGAGGAGGTGCCTTCCCTCTCATTTTTGTGGGCATATCACCAGCCAACTCAACTGACTACGGAGGTACTCGTGGTGAACCCCTTGCCTTGTCGACCCGTGAGGGGGGTCTGCCAATCGCATGCCACTTCACCTGCATACGGCCAATTGGCATGGGTTGATTCACATGAAGGAGGTGCGCTTTTTGCTCCATCAAGAGGAAGAGACCTTCAAGACCGAACTCCAGATGTGATTTTCTTTTCTGGATGGGTATCGTGTACCTGAACTCACCCACGATGTTCAGTCCCCAAAACTTCAACAGCCTACATCCTCTGGGGAAACAAAAAGGGCTTGATATGCGTCACTGTGTTAGATGGGCAGAACAACCTCTCTGGGACATCACATTTCCCTACTATTTCCTGAACGACAGCATCCAAGTTCCTGGGAACCGATGAGGGGAACTTGATAGTTGCGTTGTTTGCTGGCGTTCAGCGCCGAAGATTGACACCGTCTTTGGAGTTTCAACTTTGCCAACTACCAGTGGGTGCCTTGCGATCGAGGGTATTTTGTCTATGCGGAAAACACTGGCACTCGATGCCCTTCTCCTAGCATCCAATCTCAGGGATCCTATCAACCACTGAGGTGAATATCGATATCCTTTTGATTGCTCAATCAATCGTAGCAGTATCTGATTCATTGGGCAATCTCCAATTATTTGTTTCATTGTACCCAACACAAATCGCCTTGTTTTCGTCTTGGTGATGCTGGGGACTCTTGTAGAGCAGTGCCTGTTACCGGCATGTATGGCCTGCTGTCAGTGCTGGAGGGCTTGAGGATTGGGCTTTGTACAGAATTGCATGGTGGCACAAATGGTCCAACAATAAGTGACGCGGCTGTCGCCTAGGACAACCACCCTATTCGGCGTCTTGTACCTTTACGGTGCAGGATTTGCGTGCGCTTTGACTTCCGTTGGGTGCTTGCGGGAAGGCTCATATGTTTATTTTCGTTTCCGTGCTAGCCTTCAAACAAAATGACTCGACCTTGTATATCCAAGCAGCTTCGTCGGGGGACAATGCCACCCGGAACGCAGTACATGCCTTGGGGCATGTAAAAGGAGCGTGGACGGCATCAGCTGATTTCGGGAAAGAAATCAAAACAATGCAGCACCTGTTCCCCACACAGGAAAAAACAAAAGACGTCAAATGATGTGGCACGTCCATTTGACGTCCGCTGGACTGAAAGTTTATTTGGGTGTTCACAATGCCATGCCAACTCTGGTTCCTCCATCGCAGTCAATCGCTTCATCGAGATCACGAGCTTTCAAATGATACCCATATTGGAGTCCGACTCCACCTCATGGAGTTAGTAATGCTCCTTGGTAGACCAGAGCTGTCATCTGCTCCCGGAATCAGGATTCGAAACCTTGATCGTAGCACACTGAGTACTAGAAACGACCTCCTGTCTCTGAGCTCGTCAACCAGTGGTAGAAGTCGAAGTCGAGTGTAAGGGTGTCTCATCTTGGCCACCGCCATGGGCATGTTGTATTTTCTTTCCTCTCTGAATTCCTCCCTGCCACTACCCAAGAACCAGGCCTCAATGTTGTGGAAGGTCTTTTCGGCTCCCTCCACCAACACCATCTGATAAAGGTACTTCGGTGGAAAGTAGCATGCGATTATAGTTTCCTTCTCCGCCCAAGATAGGTGAAGGTTGCGAATCCGCCTGAGAGAAGATATGGTTGTCTTCACTAGATCTGGGCCCAGCTGTAGCCTCCCTCCTGGTGTCAACCAGAATCCAAGGTACCGTTCGCCCGTGACCATGTGGAATGGGTGTTGGAAACCGACTTCATGTGGTGAGATGAGCACTGATTTGTTCAGGTTGACGGCAGATCCTGTGGAGTCATCGTATTCTTGTTAGATGGCCAGTACCCTGTCGATATTGTGCTTGTTTACCGCTACCACCATGTCATCGCAATGAGCTTGCACAAAGATCTTAAGGTGTGCCAACCGGGATAGCAATGGCTGTATGCTCAGTAGGAACAAGGGTGGAGATAGAGGGTCGCCTTGTCTGACCCCAGATGCGTTGTGGAACCAATCTCCGAGCTCTCCGTTGATGATAAGTCTCGAGCGCATCCCCCGAAGGAGGGCCATCAAAACATCACGAAGAGACTTTCCCACGCCCGACTTGGCCAGGCATAGGTTAATCCACTCATGGTCCACCCGATCGTAAGCTTTCTCATAGTCAAGGAGAACTGGGAAGAAGGAACGATGTCGTGCAAAGAAGTCCGCCACCCTAATGGCGGCCATAGCTGTGTTTCTGCCCCGTAAGTAGCCAGTTTGTTCGGGGCCGAAAAAAGAGTCGCTGAATTTTTGTAGCCTTGTAGCGAGAATGCCCGTGAAGATCTTACAGTCAGTGCAAGTGAGAGAGATGGGACGATATGATTCGGGAAGCAGCTTGTCCTCCCCCTTCTTCAGCAAGCACCGAATGTAGGCTGTGTCCCAGGACGGTGGAACCTCCCCGGAGACCATAGCCCACCGACATACTCTGAGGAGAAGTTTCATGAAACCTGGTACTGCTGTGTATACCCGATAAGGAAGCCCATCTGGCCCAGGAGCAGATGAAGACTTCTTGAGGGCGATATCCATCCCCTCCTGCACCGTGAGCTCCTCCTTTAGCGACTGTGTTACCTCCCTTGGTAGAACTATGCAGTGTGGCTGTAGGTTGTGGTTTGTGGGTCTGGCTGAGTACAAGTTTCTGAAGTGTGATGTCATCGCGTTGGAGATGTCCTGTTGAGTCACCTTGAGCGAACCATCTGCTGCTCTGATTGCTCGGATGGTCCTCTTCCTCCTCTTGTTTCACTTGCGCAGAGAGGAACCGATCTGGCAGCTCTCCTCTTGCATCTTTCGCCTTGATAAAAGCCATCTTGCGGCGTTTTGCCTCTTTTTCCAGGTGATCCGATAGGGCAGGACCTGGGGTGTCCGCAGGGACGGAGTGGGACACCTTTTATAATCCCATCACTCTTCCCCCCTGTTCCACCCTCACCCCGCTCTTTCCGGACCGATTTTTCGAACTTCTTAATGGCGACTACCACTTCGTCCTTGACCTCCTCCTAGCAACTGTGGAGTGAACGGTCGTCCAGCATCTCCCACTTCACCACTAGTTCTCACAGGCGTCCTGTAAGCGCTCTGGAGTCCAGTGATGACTCTTGTGCCCTCCAAAACCCCCCTTTGCCTCCATAAACATCAGCACCGGTGATCTCAACTAGGAGCCCCCTGTGGTCGGAGAGACCGTAGGAACTGGAGAGACTCTGTGTTGACACCACGATATCGCTATCCTCCCTACCGTACACTCGGTCTATGCGTGCAGAGCAGTTGTGACCCGTCCAGGTGTGTGTAGAACCAGCAGGCAAAGAGTCGACCAGACCAGCATCATCCAATAGCGCCGCCAACTCTCTCACACTAGGTGTTGGGCGCCACGTGCCTGACTTATCTGCAGGGTCCTCCACACAATTGACATCGCCAGCAAACACATCAAGGTCCGGAACCTTGGGTCTTATTCGCTGAAAGAACCTTCTTCGCTCCACCTCATGAGTAGGTGCATAGACAGCTCCGCACTTCAGCTCTCTGCAACCCTCCTTTCGCACGGAAGGATACAATCCTCCCCTCTGCACTCCAATCCTTTACCACCTTCACCCCCTTCCGCAGCGGTACCACGGAAACCCCTTGAAGACCTGCTTATTAGCAACATCCTCAAAAATGCTCCCCCGGAACCCTTGCAGAGGGTTATCCACCGCTGTAGTGTGAGTTTCCAAGAACACCACGAAGTCCACACCCAACGATCGTGCCACAAGCAGAAAAGAATCCGCCTTGCTCTTATGTAGGTTGGTGTCGTGCAACCCACGACAATTCCAAAAAAGACCCCTGATACCTATGTTAATTAGTTGCCGCCAGCTCTTTTAGCGGGGGCGGCACCCGCTACACTCCCCTTCAATTCCTCCTCTGCCTGAGCAAGGGCAGCCTTCTCCAAATCCAGTCGTGCTTGCAGAACACCAACCTGCTGAGCGGGCTCTGTTGAGCGGCCCTTCGGAGCTGCCTTCAACGTAGCCTTGGCACCATCCAGCATCTCTTGCGTATACGCCACCTTGGCAACGAGAGCATCGCGCTTCTTTTCCAACTCCTCCGCCTTGTCGGGATTTTTCCCCAACTCCGCTGTCGCTGGTGTGGCACTAGCTTTCTCCGCCAACATCCTCTCAAGAAACAGCCTTGGGCACTGAGACTTGGTGTGGCATTTGGCCTGGCAGTGAGGGCAAGTGGCTTCTCTGTTCATCACGGCGGTCAGAACGTTACCGCCCCGAAGTTATGCAAATTAAATTTGCACAACCTTTGGGGGGGGGCGACCTCGAAAATGATCAACGCTGCTTCAGTGGCTC